>SDBT01008119.1_pt1 | contig 17197 bp, 18 predicted proteins | sample 2277101 | NCBI WGS metagenome assembly SDBT01 (sample SAMN10404973, study PRJNA504765) | marine sediment metagenome | isolation source: marine sediment core GS10_PC15, 103 cmbsf | place: Arctic Ocean: Southern Knipovich Ridge | collected 2010
ATCCTAGCAAGCCTTGATAGCAAAAAGCAGGCACTACTTATGGGCCATGCTCTGGCTATGCCGGTGGTAATCCAAACCCGAGAATATGATGAGAAATTTTATCAAGCTATGGGCGATACCGTAACAACCAAACAGATTGATGAATTCATCGAAGAGATATTCTAAAAAACCTTTTCAGTAAAGCAATTACTTGCTATTTTAAAATTTTTGGATACAATTAAAAAAAGAAATATTGTTTAAATTTGGGGATAAAATTATGAAAATAAATAAATATACATATTTGCTACTTATCAGCCTAATGACATCTCTACCCGCTAATGCCTCCACACATAAGATTTTAACCCATAGAAATATTTGGTTTGCAACAGCTGGAATTGGAGTTTTGAGAGGGCTAACCGTAAACCCTGGGCTATATGCTGCTAAGATGAGTAGGGAAACAGATAAAGAAATTCGTTGGTATATAGCCATAGACGCTAATGCTTTTCCGGCAAAAGCTAGACTAGTAGCAGGACTGGAAGCTGGAGTACTTACAGCTTTAGGGGGTTATTCTTTGCGTTTACTATCCTATCTATTACAAAAAGATTTAGCTCAATAAAATCTATTTTTCTAAGTTGTTGTGATCACTGCATCTAAGCCAATATCAGTTCCTGTCGTTGAAACATCTAGGCCAGTTTGTGTCGTTGTATAATCTAATCCTTGCGTGCCAGTAACCACTGAATCTAATCCCGTCGATGAAGTAGAAAGATCAAATCCAACGCGAAATAAATGGCGTGATGCAATCAATACACTACTTTGCATACAATATGAAAAGATGATATTGCTCGTAACGAGCAGCAATAATAAACAAACTTTCTTCATAATTCCCCCTTTTAAAGCATTCTTGTCTTAAGAGCAGTATAATACATTAGAAATTAATTTATCAATAATAATTATTATTTTTTTGTGAAAAAGTTTTTTTGCTTTTCATTCATTTTTATATTAGCTTACTAAGTAATGTAACCCGATACATGGAGGATCAGCATGAAGATGCAGATATTACCCTCCGTAGTAATGTTGTTCGTCATGATCATAGTGTGGCCCAGACACATGCCACACGATCATAAAGAACATTGGATAAGCACGCAGAAATCGACACAAACATCATATGAGCTTATTTAAAGCATTCCCAACCACTATGAGGAGCAGGATCAGTTAAAATTGGTCCTGCTTTTTTCTTTTCTGGGAATTTAGGGCAAATCTTTATAATTTCTTCAATACAGGCTCCACTCGCTTAAGCAAAACCGCATTGGTCGCAACCAAAACTGATGAAGCAGACATTAAAAGAGCCGAAATTTCTGGACGTAAATACCAACCAAACGTGGTATATAAAGCGCCTGCAGCTATTGGTACCGCTAAAATGTTATAAAAAGCAGCCCAAAAAAGATTTTGCTTCATTTTGCGAACGGTCGCTTTAGACAATAAAATAACCCGAGAAATATCCAAGGGATCAGATTGCGTGAGGATCACCTGAGCTGTTTCCATAGCCACATCAGTGCCGGCCCCAATCGCTATTCCCACATCTGCTTGTGCTAAAGCTGGTGCATCATTAATCCCATCCCCCACCATTGCAGTGAACAAACCTTTTTCTTGTAATTCTTTCACATACCTAGATTTTTCTGCTGGCAAAACATTTGCAAAATACTCATCTATCCCTAATTTACTCGCCACATACTGAGCAACTTTTTCATGATCGCCCGTGAGCATCACCACCTTAATACCTAAATTATTAAGCTCTCTAATCGCTTTCTTGCTCGTAGGTTTAATTGTATCCGTAACCGCAATTAAACCTGCTAGCTTACCATCTATTGCTACTAAGCTGACCGTTTTGCCCTCTTGCAATACTGCTTCAATATTCTTTTTTAAGGGGTCTGTCTTAATGCCAAGCTCATGAATGTATACCAAATTTGCAACATATACCTGTTTGCCATCAACTAATGCTTTAACGCCTTTGCCTGGAAGCTCTTGGAAAGCTTCTATTGTTTTGGATGGCTCAATTTTGCGTTCATAGGCATATCTATGCACAGCCTCTGAAAATGGATGGCTCGATGCTTTTTGAGCAGAGTATGCATAATAAAGAAGCTCCGACTGGGAAAAATCTTTTACCGGTATCATATCCGTTACCGTTGGTTTGCCTTCTGTGAGTGTCCCGGTTTTATCAAGGAGAACGACCTGAATTTTTGATGCATTTTCTAATGTAATCGCATCTTTAATCAAAATATTTAATCGCGCCCCTATGCCAGTGCCCACAGCAACCACCGTTGGCGTGGCAAGCCCGAGCGCATCAGGACACGCTATCACAATAGCTGAGACGGCAAACATGAGTGCTTTTGTGAGAGAAACATGAGCAATAAAATACCATGCAAAAAACGTCGTGATACCTGCTCCAATTGCAAAAACCACCAAATACCCAGCAGCTCTATCTGCCAACCGTTGGCCAGGCGCTTTAGACTGCTGTGCAAGCTCGACAATGCTTATAATTTGGGCCAACACTGTTTCTTTGCCTATTTTTGTAACACGAAATTGAATTGTTCCTACTTTATTAATTGATCCACCTATAACAGAACTCCCCTTTTGTTTAAAAACGGGAACTGATTCTCCGGTGATCATTGATTCATCAATGGTTGATTCACCGGTTGTCACAATCCCATCAGTAGGAATTTTCCCTCCAGGCCGCACAACAACAATATCATTAACCTTTAGCTCTTCGACTGGAACTTCTTCTTCTTTTCCATTCCGAAGCACCCAAGCTTTTTGAGGAACAAGTTTAAAGAGAGCTTGAAGCGCATCAGATGTGCCACGCCGAGATTTCATCTCCATCCAATGGCCAAACAATACAAAGGTCACCAGCATTGCAGCAGCTTCAAAAAAGGTGTCTTCTAAACCCAAAAACATAAAAAGGATACTAAATAAATAGGCTGCACCCACGCCCGTGGCAATAAGCACCGACATATTAAGAGTTTTTGAACGAAGCGAATAATATGCACCTTTAAAAAACAAAGAACCGGGGCCAAAAACAATAATAGATGTCAGCACTAAAAGAAGCCAACTAACATCAAATGGGGCAGGAAACAGGATCCCTAAGTACGATCGAACAAATGGAGAATAAAGGATAATGGGAATCGTTAATAAAAAAGAGATCCAAAATCGCCTGCGTATATCCCGCTCCATTTTTGCTGCCATAGCCGAGGGGGACATTCGGGCTTCATGATCCTCATGCCGCTCATGAGAAACGTGTTTAAGATTATCTTGAATATCAAACTCATATTGCAGAGAATCAATCCTGCTCCCGCACGTGACTTCAAGTTTTTGAGCATCACAACACAAACAATCCATTCCGCAAGTGCATGATGATTGCTTCTTCTTTTTTGACATATTTTAGATAACAGTTACTTACGAACTAAAAAATTATAGATTGCTGCCATAGGCCATACAAAAAGATACATAGACAAACAACTTTGGATCAAACCGCTTATAAAACTTCTGAACGTGATATGAAAAATCGGTAATAGATGATCTAGTGTGGAAAGATGAAGTATATCAGCGACCATCTGTAACGCCCATTGAGGCCAAAGCGCACAAAGGAGGGTGCATACGCTATACCAAATTACCGTTGAAGTAGTAGCTGCTAGAGCAAGCTTTTGTGAATTGAATGTCATAAAAAATCTCCTTTTTATTAAAAATAACCTTATGCCTTCCCTATTAAGAATAGCAATGGTTAATTACTTGAATCACACGCTTAATATGGTAAGTTGCTGTCATTGCTCTTGCGAAAAAAGGATATGATGAAACATTCCATCGGTTTATATATCATCTTACTATTTAAAATAGCTCCGCTTATAGCCCAAAAACCGAATACTTCTGATAAAAAACAACCAGAGGTAAAAAAGTTAGTCCAACCGGTATTTGGAATGATGCCCAAATACCCCTGGAATGATCCGAAAATAAAAATATCCTCTCCTCCGCCTTTAACAGGAAAAAAGATGGGATCTGTTTGGACTCCTGGAATTAAACCGCTTGGCTATGAGCTTGATGGAAAAGTGAAAGTGTTTCGGCTCATTGCGCAACCAGTGGAACAAATCATTAGTAATGATCAGCCTGCCGAGTGGGAGGCACTCGTGCCTGCAAAAAATAAAGAGCATATCAATCCCATGAAGCCTTTTAAGCAGACGCTTAAATGCTGGGGCTATAATGGCAGCACGCCGGGCCCAACGCTTGAGGCAACCGAAGGGGATACTGTTCGGATTATTGTGAAAAATGAACTTCCTGAGCCAACATCGGTTCATTGGCACGGATTTTTAATCCCCAATAAAGAGGATGGTGCCACGCCCGAGACAGCGCCTCCAATTTTACCTGGTCAAACATTCACCTATGAATTCACTCTCAAGCAATCGGGAACCTTGATGTATCATTCTGGCTTTAACCCAATGAAGCAGGATGATTATGGCATGATGGGATTATTTATCATTCACCCAAAGGGAGGATATGCCAAAAAGATTGATAAAGATGTGGGTATCTTCCTGCAACAATTTGCTATCAGACCAGGAAATGTTTTCCCGGATCTAACCACCATGGATTTTAACTGGTTTTTATTCAATGGGCATGCGGCTCCCCTAATTCCGATGATCACGGTGAATGAAGGAGATCGAGTACGCCTACGCTTTGCTAATACTATTATGGATAGCCATCCAATTCATCTGCATGGGTTTATCTGGGAACAAGTGGGCACTGAAGGTGGCCCGATTAAAGAAAGCGCTCGTATTAAAGGATCAACTATTAATGTGCCTCCTGGGACTACACGGGATGTGGAATTTGTGGCCGATAATCCGGGCTTGTGGCGATTGCACTGCCACAAGCTTCATCACATTGTGAATGCGCATGCTGATGTGCCTATGGGAGTCATGAATCAAGGCGGCATGTTTACAGAATTCTATGTGGTACCGAAAAACAAATTGAAATCTACTACTGTCAAAAAAATGGATTCGACTACGCCAAACAAATCCGCCCGTATCCTTCGACAAGCTCAGGACGAGCGGTCGAGAGATACTTTTTCCGCTCGTCCTGACCTTTCGATAAACTCAAGACTAAAGGCTCCATCGAAAGCCGCTCATCCTGAGCCTGTCGAAGGAGTCGAAGGATACGAGAAAACGGAAAAAATTAACTTAAAAGGAAAGTTCAAGCCCAAAACGAATTCCAAAAATCTTCCATTACTGCCATCAGCGCCCCAGAGAACAAATCAGCCAGGGAGAATAACATGAAATTTCATAACTGGCTCATCCTAATCCCACTAATTCTTCCAGGATGCATGCGGGTATCTGTCACCAGAGAGTTTAATGAGTTGGAATGCCGTACTAAAAAAGATGTAGCACAAAATATTTATTGGCAAAATTGTGCCCAAAAATCTTCACCTGAGCACATAAGAACAAATATGCAAAATGGTCTTTCAAGAGATCAAGCTGTGGGAATTGCACTGGCAAATAACCCAAACCTTTTAGCGGAATTTGAAACTCTAGGCATAGCAAAAGCGGACGTGGTACAAGCAGGCCTTTTTCAAAATCCTCAAGTGACGGCAATTTTCCGTGACCCACGAACCGTCGGGCTGCGTAATAATACAGAAGTGGAAGCAACCATTGCACTCACAGATTTTTGGCAAGTGCCACTACAAAAAAGAGTTGCCAATGATCAGCTAGAGATCACATCGCTCTCTATATTTGAAAGTATTTTAAAAACAATACAAGAAACTACCACGGCATATAATCATACCATTTTTGCTCACCATCAAGAGCAGTTGGCTAAAAAAATAGTAGGTGAAACAAAACAACTACGAGATAGTATTTATCATCGCCAAAATTATGGCTTCACCACCGACCTTGATACTAATCTAGCGGATGTATTAGTGGGGCATGCGCATGTGATGCTCACTGATGCAATTAACCAACGTTCAAATGCTGTGCTTACATTGCAAGAGCTACTTGGCATCAGACCTGAAAATAATCAGCCCACCCTTTTTACTGATAGTTTGGATGATATCTTCGCAATGCCTGATCAGGATGCACTTGTTTGCTATGCCCTTGGAAATCATCCTGAAGTTCAAATGGCCCGATTTAAAGTGCAGCAGTATGAACATCTTATTACATTAGAAAAAGCGCGCACCATACAAACGCTTGATTTTGGTGTTGGTCTTGAACGTCCATCAGAATGTAATATACTGACCAAAATTGGCCCAATGTTTAATATAGGTGTCCCTATCTTTGATTATAATCAAGCCCAGCGCGCCCGTGCACATTATTTGTGTGATCAAGCCACGAAACAATTAGAGGCCGTAAAACTTCATATAACCCAAACTATTCGATCAACCTATAGCACGGTAACTACCTATAAAAAACAGGTAAGAATTTATCAGGATCAGATGATGCCTGCCGGAGAACGTGCAATTAGCTACACACTTGATTTTAATAAAAAGATGCAGATAACGATGCCAACCATATTCCAAACATATTTATCACTTTTAAATGTGCGGCAAAATTATATTAAGGCGCAGCAACTATATCTGAATTCTTATGCTGAACTAGAAAGATTTGTATCTAAGAAATTAAGCGAGTTTTAATTATTCGCCAAACCAGGCTTTTTTGAGCGCCGTATAATTACGATAATTAAACATCACGCTTCGATTTTTATCCCCTGGGCTCCAGTTGCTTCGTGCATAAAGTGCAGCTGGCAAACATGTATGAAATAGATTATCTGACCAGCATTTGATATCTTGCGTATTATGCTCACAAATATGCGCAGTCAATAGCCCTCGCGCCTCAGTAAAATGCATATCAATATCATTGAGATCTTTGCATCGATCAATTTCTTGTATAATTAATGGCGTAAGAACCATTAGAGGTAATGGATCCAGACTATGGAAAAGCTTTTCAGCGCGGCCCATGAACCACATATTCATGTGCCCAATAGTGGTTGGATTATCATTGTAGATCAACCGAACATCTACACGACGCTGATTATCCCTGTTCACGGCACTCATACTCACAATATCAGATAGTCTCTTTTTGCTAGCTCTATCCCTTGAGGAGAATATATCATTGCCTTGCACATTATCACCATCTGAATAGCAAGAAATACACGTCTCGATCACTTCATTATCCATCAATTGAGCCGTCTCTGATTGCATCGGCGTGCCATACATCACTAAATACTTAATACGTAAATCCTTATCTAGCTCTTTTTCTACTTGAACTAAGAGCTTAGCCACATTGCCGCCATGGCTATGGGCAATAAGCGTGAATTCAGGTTTAACCCCATACTCTTTTTCGTATTGATCTCTAAGCTCAATAAGCTGATTATAGAATGTTCGACCCGCTGCTACCCGCTCTTTATGGCTCAATAGGCCAGACCACCCAAAAGAATAATATTGGTTATAATCCCCATGTCGTTTTACCGCACGGGCGACCCTATCATAGGCATCGATCACAAAGGCTGCACCAAACTTTTTATCCTGGTCAGTCAGATCGCAATTTCGGCATGCTTTGATTTTTTCTGGGCTAACCTGGAATAGCCCCTCCTCTCCAATCACTTGATCTTGGAGTAGCATTGTTTCCTTGCGTATCGTCCGCATCATCTTCACATACCAGGAGTTCTCATCCAATTCATCCTGGAGGACTGATTTGATGCTGACAGCACTCAGACTCGAGAAAAATGTACCATGAATAAACACCGTAATCGCATGCCGCTCCTGTACACGATAATAGCGTTTATAGCCATACCATGCACCAAGACCAAGCAATGCTACTGCTATGAATAACAGCATCATACGATTCCTTTGCTTATTTACTGTATTTGAGACCATAATGGACCCTTTATAACATACTAGCTTCCCCTTTAAAACCACAATATTATTCTAACCGAATTTTTAATTTTTGGAAAGAGTTGCTGAATGGGCCCATCAGGACCCCCTTGCCAAACCCCTATTCCAAAGCTGATAATAAAAAAGATTAGTTGACGAGCCCCTCTTTATACCCTATAATTCTATTAGTATTGTTTAGAACCTAATGAATACCAGAAAAAATCATGATCCAGACTATCACTTCTACTCTCTCTGCCTTGTTTGCCGGAGTTAATATTACCTCCTTAATTATTGCTTCTATTGTAGGTATTTTTGTCTTTAATAAAATTCGTAAATATAGCAACTCAAGCTCACTTATTTGTGGTATACAAACAGTGTTTATATCATTAGTGATTTACACTGTTTTACAATTTGCCTCTCCTGCAAAAGAAATTCAAAAGAAACAAGAAGCTGATAAAACATTGATCGTCGGAACCAGTGCAGATTTCCCTCCATTCGCCACGATAAAAGAGAGCAAGATCGTTGGCTTTGATATTGATATCGCCAAAACAGTTGCCGCTAAATTGGGCAAAGTTATGGTACTTAAAGATATGCCATTCACGGCCCTCATATCTCAAATACAATTGGGTAAAATTCAAATCATTGCAGCTGGTATGACCGCCACGCCACAAAGAGCAAAACGTGTCCTCTTTACCGAGCCTTATTTGACAGGTGATTCATTAATCATTATCACGCTAGCAAAAAATAAGGTTGATAACCTTGATGCTTTGAACGGTAAGGAAGTTATTGTTAATGATGGGTATACCGCTGATACCTATATGGCTTCTATAGAAGGTCCTATTTTACGCCGGCTTAAATCTCCTGCCCAAGCATTCCTCGCAATTAAATCAGGAAGAGCTTTTGCGTTTGTGACCGCTCAAACAACCGTAAAACCTTTCTTTGATAAATATGGTAAAAAAGAGTTCAACATTTATCCTATTGCCAATACGGATGATACCTACTCAATTGCGATCTCTATGAAATACCCTGAGCTTCAACTACCAATACAACGTGCACTTGATGAGATGGAAAAAGATGGTACCATAGAGAATCTTAAGAAAAAGTGGAAGCTTGTATGATCGATTATGAGATAATTTCTAATGCCCTCCCGCAATTAATGCATGGTGCAAAAATTTCGCTCCAAATCACGCTTGTTGCAAGCACCATTGGGATCTTCCTGGGTATCGCTTTAGGATTACTTCAAGCAACCAAAAACTTTATTTTTAAATCAATTGTTAACGTTTATGTGACTATTATTCGTGGTACACCCATGCTTATTCAAATAGTAGGGTTTTCCCATATCTTAAACCTCCCTATTTTTTGGGTTGCCGCTTTAGCAATTGGCTTAAATAGTGCTGCATATATCAGCCAGATAATACGCTCAGGAATTTCATCAGTGAGTAAAGGGCAAATTGAAGCAGCTCATGTGCTCGGATTAAGCAGTTGGCAAGTGACAAGGTTCATTATTTTACCGCAAGCAATTCGGGTTGTGTTCCCCGCATTGGGCAATGAATTTATTACGCTACTGAAAGATTCCAGTTTGGCATCTGTCATCGGCGTACAAGAACTTACAAAAGAAGGCACCTTGCTCATGAGTACCACCTATGATGCGATTACCAGTCTTGCTGCAATTGGATGTATTTATCTTATTATGACATCCACATTATCACTGATTTTGCATTACATTGAAAAAAGAATGAACAAGCATGCTCTCAATTAAAAACCTAACCAAGCAATTTGGTGATAAAAAAATTCTCGATAATATTTCTCTTGATATACCAAAAGGGGAAGTTGCGGTAATGCTTGGCGAGTCTGGTGTTGGTAAATCAACGCTTCTACGCTTACTTAATAATTTAGAAACTCTTGATGATGGCACTATTACACTTGATGGAGAAAAATTAGATCCTGATACTATTCATAAAGAGCATACTGTTGGAATGGTGTTTCAAAGCTTTAATCTCTTTGATCATCTAACTGTTTTGGAAAATGTGACCCTTGCATTGCAAAAGGTACTCGGCAAATCAAAAAAAGAGTCTCAAAAGATTGCACGTGATCTTTTAGAAAAATATGGCCTTGGTGATAAAACAGATAACTATCCAACACAACTCTCTGGAGGCCAGAAACAACGCGTAGCGCTAGTGCGTCAACTAGCATTGAAACCAAAAATAATTTGTCTTGATGAGCCTACGTCTGCACTAGACCCATTACTCACTACTGCAGTGGGAAACATTATTAGCGAGCTTGCTAAAGAGGGGTTAATTGTGATTGTGGCAACGCATGATACAACACTTCTAGAAAAACTTCCCTGCACGGTCTATTTAATGAAAGCAGGAAAGATAATCGAAACTGGGCAATCTCAAAAATTATTTAAAAACAAAGACGCTTTTCCTAAAATTAATAAGTTTATTAGCGGAACGCATTAAGAGCAGATTTATACACTCCATCTTTCGGGTCACGCCAAATTGTCAGATTAACCCAAAGTAATTTATCTTTTTGCACACGCTCCCATACTTGGGGATGTATTGAGCGGCTGTTTCCTAAAGCACGCGTTAGCGCAAATGGCTCTCCAGTGCCCTGGACTATAAATTGCTTCTTCCTATCTTGGTCGACAAATCTTCCCCGTAATTTTCCTGTAAATTGATGCAGTATAAAATCCTCTTTTTCAATTGCATCCACAATCGCGCCTAGCGGTGGATTTTCTTTGCTCTTCCATGTGATCACAAGCTTATGCTCCTCGCACAATTCATTGTGTCCTTTCACTTCAACGTTCTTAATGCCCTTTATCCCGCGCAGATGATAAAGCGCTGATTTTTCACATACAGGGCAAGTCATTCCCTCAATAGTTAAAGCAAATATACGTTTGTATTCTTTCGGTTGAAGTTTCTTTACAGAATCTTGAGCAATTTTTTTAACTTCTGACACAATTTTCTTAGACGAAACATCAACACCCTTTTTATTTTTTGATACTATTTTCTTTGGTTGAACAATCTGTTGCTTCACTTTTATTTTTATTGGTTGACCTGTCCGCCGTAGCCTTGGCGTAGGAGGAACTTTTACTGCTTTACGTGATCCGCAACCACAAATAAAAGCAAGAAGAAAAAATGCTATTTGTTTCATACCTATTATCATAAATGATCTTCTTAATTTTTATACTGATTATTAAATTATATTTATAGTTAAGCATTCTCACCAAAATTAGTGTGATAAGTCGATCAGATCGAATCTATCAGAACCTTGACATACAACTACACAGTTGATACGATCATGCCATAAATTATTGAATGTTGAAATAATTTTAAAGATTATAAAGTCCCTAAACGAACAATACTGTAATGGTATTGTTCACCCCCCTAACCCTTCAGCTTGTCCCAAGTTGGAGGGTTTAAACTTATCTAAGCATCATGTTCAATAATAGTTGGGGTAATAAATATAAGACGCTCTTCATCAAGCTTACGATCAGACGTACTTTTGAATAGCCATCCAATAATCGGAAGACGATGCAAGAATGGAACAACTTGCTCGGATGAAGCTTCAGCATTTTTAATCAATGAAAGCCTCAGAGTTGTTTGCCCACTCCGTAATACCACTTGATTAGTCGTACGGATTGTTGCGATCGTTGGTGGATCTGTTAAAACACCCGAATCATTAACGCGTGTGTTACCTGATTTAATCTCTGTATCCTGAATAAAGATATTCAAATGAACGGTATATTTTTCCATATTAACCGTCGGTGTTACCTTGAGCTCAGTACCGATATCTTTAAAGTTAATAGTGGTAACGTTACGAATTTTACCCTCAATAATATCTTCAACTACGGTTGAAATAGGAATACTTTCACCAATCAAAATATCAGCTGTTTCGCGATTATTGGTAAGCACCGAAGGACGAGAAAGAATACGTACTTTATTTTGTGATTCAGCTGCATTCAGCTCAAGATCTAAGCGTCGTTTATTTAAATCAGGACCACCAAATAAAATAGGAATTTTAATCGGGGTTGTTGCGTCCGTATCAATAAACGCATTACGTGGTTGGAATAAATTTAGGACAAAGGATAATGGATCAGGAATACCTTCCTCATTAGGCACACTTTCTCCACCCAACCCTGCAAACCCAAATCGCTTTTTACAAAATTTTAATGTTTGCTGACGATCATACACGCCACTAATATTGAAACCCAGATCATAAAAATATGTTTTATCAACGATGGCGATCACCACATCGATACGCACTTGGGGTATCACCCGATCAATTTCAGTAATAAAATTTTCAAGTTCTTTAATATGAGCCTGCAATGCATAGGCAAAAATACGTCGAGATGGTTCATCAAAAGTGATATACCCGCGAGTTTCTTTTGGCCCCACAATCTTTTTCCACATCTCCTCAACTACAGTTTTAAATTTAGCATCAAAATTAGTGTTATAAACCTTAAAGACTTTATGAGTATAATCCTGCTCAAGTTGAGCTTTCACTAAACTGATTGCTTTTGAAAAAAGCATTATGCGCCACATATTCATATATTTAACTACGGCAAGTTTTGGTGTGTTATGTACAGCAACAAAATTAAGCACCTGGCCTGGAGTGCATTCTTTACAGTTAATCTTACCGGTCATGCCTGTCACATCAGAATCGATCACAAAATCGATCCCTGCAAGTCGGCCTATCATCTCAAGGATATCTACAACCGGAGAGGGTTTAGATCGAATAGTAATCTTTTTTCTATTTAATGCGGGATCATGGAAAACATTTCTAAGCACATCTAATACATTTTTGTTCACGGGTGCAGATGCTTTTGTTTCTTTTGCTACCTTTTTTACCGGAGCCTTAGCTGGTTTTCCTGCACCTCTTTGCCCAGGCTTGGCTTTTAGCGGAGGCTCATGCTCTCTCGCAGCTTGCCCCTTCTGGGTTAACCCATGCCTTTCAAGCTCTTTATGAATTGTTTTGGTAGCTTCTTTTTTTTGCTGAAATTGCTGTTGGCCCCGTTGGAATCCCTTGATATTAGAATAGAATGGGGGGATTGAAGCTAAATCAGGCGTATGCCCAAATTGATGAGCTTCTTCCGGTAAAAACACTTCGCAACGCGTGATACGCGCCACTAAAAGGGTAAGTATTACTAAACAATATTGTTTCTTCATAACCCCTCCACTCTAAGCTTATTCCTCTTCAAGGTGCAATGAAATTGTGCAAGTTTTGCCATCAAGCCCTTGTAAAACGGCTGAATGAGAGCCAATTGCCCGAATTTTCCATTGCCCTACTCGTTCGCCCTCTTCACACACACTCTGTTTGTCCTTAAGTGTAAATACTGCGAGTCGCATACCATCATCACTAGTACTAATACCCTCAAGGTTCGGCACCACTCCTCCACATTCAATTGGTTTTATTTTTTCATCCCAACAAAATGGATTACGTGCACAAAGCATCAGCGGTAAAAAGATGCTCATAATAAAAAGTTTCTTCACAGCCCCTCCATTTCAGGTTTTGCTGTATAAAAATTTAATATGCAGGCTACTTTTAATTGGTCATCATCATTTTTAGTTATATAAAGCCGTGTGCAACGGATCATGCGCTTTTGCTTGGCAATTTCATCAAAAAAGTTTTTAATCCCATTAAAGGTGCCATCAAAATCAAAAAATATTTTATGCTCATAGCACCAGCCTTGATCGGATTCATCTTGGGGCAAGCACATTCCAATCGCCACACCTGACTGAGCGGCTTGGTTAAACACAAAATCAATATTACTACCCAATGATTGTTGATAAGATGCAGGCAACGCAGTAAGGCTCTTTTTCAGATTCTCAATTGCATTATTAAGAAATGTATTATTGCTTTTGATACCCTCTAAAAGGAGTACATGATTTTTTAGATTCTCAACTTCTGCCTTATAATGAACACGTTTACTCTCAAGCGTGGCAAGAATGGTCGTTCGCCATATAGCTATAAAAAGCAGGAGGAATAACGCAGATGCGCCATAACGATAAATGGGCCGTACTTTCGAAAGCAAGGAATATAACCGCACCCAAGGCACCCTAAAAAACATATTCCTCCCCATGAGTTATTAGAAATTATTCTTGGTCCATTGTGCTGGATCAACCAACACATTACCAAGACGAAGCTCCCAATGTAAATGGTATCCACTTGCATAGCCAGTTTTTCCAAGCTTGCCTACAGGATTACCCTTTCTAATAACGTCCCCAATTGCAATATCAGCAAATGAATCAAGATGACAGAGCAGCGTAAGCAGGCCATGACCATGATCAATTACTATCGTATTGCCCGTCTGCTCATATCTATCTTTTATCACCACCACGCCATCATTAGGGGCCCAGACGACAGTTTTTGGGATAGAGAGTAGATCAATCGCTGCATGTTGATACTTGCCTTTTTCTTGCGATGTGCGCTTAGTGCCAAAATCAGTAGATATGCCAGTGAGCTCTAAAGGAATCTCAAAGGTGCCATGCCATAGCTTTTGAGGTAGAGATTTTTTGGCGAGCTCTTTCATTTTTACTTCAAGCTGTCGCTGGGATTTACCCATCTCTTTTTCTTTTTGAAACGTGGCCGCATCAACAACCAGTTTTTGATTTTTAAAGTTACACGGTAAAATCGTGAGACTACTATTGAGCATTACATGATTACCAACAATATCACCTACGGCAACAGCTATAAGATACTCACCTGATTTTGCCTCACATGAGAAAGGAATAAAACATTCATAAGTAGTAGAATCCTGCTCTTCTGGGAAACATTCATATGTTTTACTACCAATTTTTACTTTCACCCTTTTTGCTTGTTTATTGGTATGAATGAGTAGATGGAACGTCCTACCCTTTAAGACTTTAAATGAGCTCTCTGATCGCACAAATCCAACCTGCAATGGCTCATTATCCACAAAGAATCGAATTTGTTGTTTAGAAGTGATTTTATCTCTATTAGCAGCGGTGACCACCACTTTAAGACTATGTTGCCCATCATCAAGGGTGGCAGTAGGCACCATAAAATGGTGATCAAAGGATTGTTTGTTAATAATTTTGTTTTTCAATAACGGCTGATCATCAAGATAGACTGAGACAGATGATACTTTATAAGGATGCTCACCATGAATGGTGCATTGCACATCGCCCTTATACCAGTTTTTCTCACAAAGGGTCTGAACAATCACTTGCGGTGAACCATCCTCTAGCAAATAACCATACATATTCCAACCAAACCAAGCACAGCCAGATACTAAAACAATGATAACGATATTTTTCAAACGCAGCATTATTATCTCCTAAAATCAATACTATACGATAATGCTTCAAACCATACCGCGTTTTATAGAGAAGGTAAATTAAGAAAAAGCCGCGTACTACAGATAGTACGCGGCTTAAATATATCTATTTCTTAGATTTAAGATTTTTTTGTTGCCTTTTCATAACAAGAATCGCAATAGTTTTTCTTAACAAATTCTTGAACTGCTGTTGTCTGGCGACGGTATATTCTTTTAGACTCTCCTTGAGGTATTTCACAGGGAAATATGTCATCATCCGGAAGCATCTGCCTACATCCATCACATTGAACAAGTTCATCATCACTATCACTGCTTTCACTCTCTGAGTTTTGCGAATCTGAATCTTCTTCACTATCACATATACTCTCATCCGGTTCTTCAATCAATTCCTTATACATCGCCTGGCTAAAATATACCGGCGCAATAGCTAGACATAAAAACATCAATACTATTTTTTTCATTTCATTCCTTCTAGACAAGTTAATTAAATAAGGTATTAAACAGCTGGCCAATCGCGCTTCCTGCTTGTTGTATCTGACGCATAGTTCGTACAAGCTCTCTTGTCTGTTGCACTACTTGTGAGGTTGGCTCTGCGGCTGCCAACTGATTGAAAAATTCTTCTATTGCTACAAGCGATGGGATTAATTCTTGGAGATTTACTTCTGTTTGAGGATTATTTCGCCGACGCTGTCGTCTTACTAGTGTCGGTGCAGGTAGTGTGCCTTGGCTTAATGCCTCTAATTGAGCTTTTGTTTTTCTGCATACAGGACATGTTGCACTCCTAGTCATCCAACGATCAATACATGCAACACAAAACACATCACCGCATGCTAATGCTTTTACCCCGCCTTCAGTGCCAAGCGTATCTAAGCAGATAGGACAATTTATTTCATTTTTTTCTTCTTTAACAATCTTCTCTTCAGCAGAGCTCGAAGGTTTTGGTGGCTGATTATCCATTGCACCTAATGCACATGAAAATCCAAGTAAACTAAGAATTAATAACTTTTTCATAACTGTTCCTTTTTAGTAAAACTCCAATTTATCATACCCTAATTATAGGCTATATTTTCTATTTGTCAATTGCCTTAAATAAGAAGGATCCCCCTCCTAATCGTCCTTTTGGACAAATTTACCCTGTAGAAGGTGTTTCTGGTATACTATTAGTATGAATAGGAAAATGGCGAAAAATCTACCCTCATTACCTGGTGTGTATCTTTTCAAGGATAAAGAGCTGAATGTGATTTATGTAGGGAAAGCAAAATCTCTGCGGGATCGCGTAAGCAGCTATTTTACCCCTACTAATGATTGGAAAGTGCACGCATTGCTTTCAGAGGCTCATAGCCTGGCTCATATCCTCACTAAAAATGAGGAGGAAGCGCTATTGCTTGAAGCCCAGATTGTGCAAGAACATCAACCTCGCTACAATACCCTGCTCAAAAAAGGGCAGCCGTTTATTTACATCCTTATCAGTGAACCTAAAAAACAACAGAGGAATTTACCGAGCTTAGAAGTTGTACGCAATAAAAAGCGTAAGGGAAAGTATTACGGCCCATTCATTCATAAAAAACAGGCTCGCATGGTGCTTTATTATCTGATACGCACATTCAGACTAAGAATCTGCAAAGCAACAATAGAGAGTGGCTGCTTAGATTACCATTTAGACCTCTGCTCCGGCACCTGCAAAAAAGATTTTGATAGAGAGGGGTATCTTTTTCGGCTCCAGCTTGCGCAGCAACTGATAAAAAATAACTATAAAAAATCTGAAACAGATCTGAAACAAAAGATTAAGCAGTTAAGCGCAGAGCTTAAATTTGAAAAAGCAAAATATTTCTCTGATTTTCTGCAAAATCTAGAACCTATTTATAATACACTCCAAGCTCATTTTAATGAGAAGAAATTTATTTCTGAGATCCTTCTAAAAACGGCTCCCGTGAAATATGCGCCACAAGTGGATGGTATGGTTGGAAACCATTTACAAGATCTGCTTGGTTTGCAAAATGCTCCTATTACGA
>SDBT01008120.1_pt1 | contig 17197 bp, 23 predicted proteins | sample 2277101 | NCBI WGS metagenome assembly SDBT01 (sample SAMN10404973, study PRJNA504765) | marine sediment metagenome | isolation source: marine sediment core GS10_PC15, 103 cmbsf | place: Arctic Ocean: Southern Knipovich Ridge | collected 2010
ACCGTAGTTGGTGATGGTATTCTCTAAATACCCCGTATCACCAAGAATCTTCCTAGTCTTCTTATCGACAATCTGCAGCCTCGTAAAACCCCGAATAGCCACACCTTTTCTTTTACTCATCTTTTCGGTTACCTTTCTGTACCTTCTTTAATTTTGTACGCTCTATTTCTAATCTGTAAATCTTTACTGTTGTTCTGTTTATTCCTAAACCTACACTTCCTAGCATTGACATCACACGGTAGATTGTAGTTAGCCCATGCTGTAGTCAATGATACCGGTGAGTCAGCGAAGTCTGTAAATGTCTTACCACCATCTATCGAATACTGCACATCGACAGTAGCACCTACGAAGATAGATTTAGCATCGAAACTGTAGCCTAAGAATCTACCGTGATAAAACTCACTACCTTTAACCCACGTTAAGTCTGGTGTATCTACAGTACACTCTATATCTGTGCCATTATGCGAGCCAAACGCCTCGTCAAAAGCAAAGACATAACCATCACCGCTCAAGAACATCGCTTGCAACTTGTTCAACTGGCCATAAGAATCATTACAGCGTAAAGATACATCATCGCAACCGACACCTGAAAATATATCACTATCACACGCCCAAGCTGCACCGCCACTAAGCATCGCAAAACCCCTGACGCTATCAGCAAGCTGCCCATACTCCATAGTCTGTGGGTTTGTGTCATAGTTCCAAGCGTAATAATTAGTAGCATAAGTATCAGACGCACTTGGGAAGAAGAAGTATAACTTATGTTTCCCAGTATCATGCCCAATGACAATCTTATCTTTCTTAGTAAAATCAAGCTCTTCAAAGAACGCTTTAGCTATCTCATCACAGATGATAGGTGCCTGAATACCACCGGCATATTTATGGAACTTCTCATCGCTACCTATAATAACGTGATACTCAGGAAACGCATAAACTGCTCTCTTGCTAACAATACCTAGCTCATACACCATAGTAGGTATTAGGAATAATACATCAGTTCCTACTCGTCTGCAGACGCTGATACTCTCATCAGCGTATAGTACTAAGTCATACGATAACTTAACGCCTCTCAACAGCGTACCGACCACATCTGTCAGCGTCACATCGAAAGACAAGTCAGCGCCGTTCCATTTAGATGTATCGCCCGCATCTGCTACAGACATACCCCTTGCATGGTCATTGCCATCGTTAGGATTTATGTAGAACAAGTGATTCCAGAACTCTATAAGCTCTTGGGTATAAGAAAAGCTCGCCGGCTCATTAGTCATATATTGAAACTTATCACTTGCTTGACCTTCATAATACGCAGGTTTATCCTTGCCATTAGATATCAAAAACGCATCACCGCCATTATTACCAAACGCCGATACATCAGTAACAACACCGGAACTAAACCTATCATCCGCATCACCAGTAAAATCATTAGCATTAGGCGTTATCTCATCCCATGTATCGCCAGTAGCATCGTATAGATAAGCGTTGGATGTAGTTATAGCAATATGATGTGCGATACCTCTAGCATCTATATACCTCTTCAGCTCCATCCCTATGCCAGTCATAGCACTACCAGTACCTACTCTACTATAGCCTAGATTCTTCCTAACCCGTGTCTGCTCGACTATCATATTCTTCATATAAGGAGTATACCGAGGGTCTAAGTGTATAGACTCATCCCTTCGATTTACTCCCCAGACGGGAGCTAATAGTGGTCTTACTTCAGCTTCTGGCATTTAATATCCTATTGTGCCCCAAAAGCAGCAATACTAAATTGTTTATCACGTAAAGCATTATCAGTGCCTGCAATTTCAACCGTTACGTCACCAGCCGTGTGGGTTATGACATTTCCATAAGCCTTAGTGTCGCCAGTGCCCCTTTGTACAGTTACGAGTGTTATATAGCTTATAGCAGAAGAAAAATTTGTGTCCCACGTAACTGTGTATTTGCCTAAGGCAGTTCTGGTAGAAGATGCAATATTATACCCCGCAACTAAAACCCCAGTGGAAGATACGAGAGCCCACGCCTTGCAAAGAGAATTTGCATTAGGCGTTTGGGCGTCTATATAAGCCTTAATACTCTGTTGTGAGGCTACAGAGGCGGCAGAATCAGATCCCATTGCATCTTCATCGAGAAAGCCGCCGTTTGTAGTCTCATAAGTAGTCGGGTCGATATTGCCGGTAACATCTAATGTACCCGCCACGACAGTATTACCAGTAGCCCTTGCTACAGTAAACTTATCAGTATTGATAGCAATATCACCTAGATAGTGCCCAATAGCTACCCAACCGCCATCTACTGTAGGGTCACTATAATCATCTAACACATAGATGATATCTGTAGTAGTATCATGCCACAACCTACCATTATCTGAAGACGTCAAAGCTGTACCATCTGGCTGCAAAGCTGGAATAGATGCAGTTGCTAGATGCCACATGACAGCAGATCCTTGCTTATGCTCTCCGCCACTGTTACCATCACCTAACGTAGCATGCTCTTTCTGCAGCACAGCAGCAACATCAGTCTTCCTCGCCCTATGCTCCGATGGCAAGTCTGATATAAGTGTACTATCTACCGGCTTATTTAAGTTCCATTCATCAGCCATAATTATCCTCTAACTTGTTCAATAAATGAACAAGTGTTAATACCACGTCCTAGTATTACCATAATCGTCGTGACCGTCTAGTAAGTTCTGCACCGACAGACCAACCTTACCAGGCACCAAAGGACCTTCCATCGCTGACTCCTCAGCAATATCTGCACTATCTGTATCTATAGCATGCTTCAAGGTGCCACCTACAATACCTTCATCCCACTTCCAACCAAGTGCCATATGCTTCCAATATGTAAAGGCCTCCTTATCCTCAACAGACAAGAATACAAACGCCGTCACGTACTGAACGATGAATGTATCTAGTATCGCTATCGGACAAGTTGTTGCGTCACTGGCAAAGGTCTGCTCAGTCGATACAACCAATCGAAGTTCCAAACCGCTCTCAGCAGGTCTATCAAGCTGTAACGTAGTACCTCGCCTCATACCCACACACGGCCGACCTTTAGGGTTATCCTCCGCATTGATAACCTTCTTAGCCCACCATATCTCATCTTTCAGCGGCAAGGGTGTATTCTTAGCGCCATCAGCCTCAACAATGCGGGCTGTTACTATATGCACAAGATTACTAATAGATGATATATCTGCCTCTATATCATCTTCTGTAATACTGAGGTCAGCGTTTAGAGAACGAGAGTCTCTGAAAGGATGAGCTGTAACAGCTACCTTAAGGGCCTCATCACTCAGCGTCTCTATCAACGTAGCCTTCTCAGTACCTCTACCAGTGTTGTTATCTACAGCAGTCTTAATTTGTGCTCTAGTTCTAGTCACTATCCCACACCTTTCCTATTTCGTATAATCAACCCAGCCAGTGAGTACTGTATAACCAGTAAGAGCAAAAGATAAATTTCCACCACCAGTTGCGCCACTTAACATAATATAGGCGTGGTCAGTACTCGTTCCATAAGCGGTCATATTACCGTGTCCCACACCACGGTCAGTCCCTGTATATTTACTATGAATAACATAATCTACCATTTTTGTAACACGACTTCCAGTATCAAGTCGCGGATTAGTTGAGGTTAAAGCTGTATTAAAGTATTGCCTATAAACAATTCCATAGATTCCACCACATTGATTAGGGCTATAATATTCTATGTTTATTGTCGCTGTTTCCCAATGCCCACCTGCTACATCCCATAGTTGTGTTGCAAACCCCTTTACACTTTGAAGTCCTTTGTCTAATTGAAATCTTCCTACCTCTGTTCCGTCTATCTTAAACACTATGTCAGTACTTGCAATCACACCATCAGGGTCTGCCTCTATGGTTAATTGAGAGTTGCCTGTTTTTATAAGAGAGATATTTCCACTATCATCTTCTAATCTTAAACAAGCATTATTCCCAGTTGCACGTAACGTATTACCTTCAAAATCATATCGTGAACGCATGTCAAAAAGCACCTCTAAAAGCCTGTATATATCGCCTCAAGCTGGTCAGTCTCGTCAGTAGTACCTGCATCACAAGTTGTTAACTCTAACAGCAAATACTTAAGACCGCCTATGTCAAGGTTGAGATTAGCAACCTCGCCACTTGCTGCACCAACATCCTTCTCAGCCATTGTCTTCATGTAGTACTGAGCAGTTATAGCTAAGAAGTCGGCATAGAACAAATCAGTTGCTACAGCACCAGTAATTGGGTGTATAGTAACTGCTACGTCTCCGAGGTTACCTGTACCATATGCTAACTTCTGTGCCATACCATTAGTGTCTCTATAGCCGTAAAGTGTCCAAGTAAACACAGCGGTCTGGTTTGCCGGTTTTCCTATAAACGTAATACTAACAGAATTTATACCCTCCGGTATCTTGACTGCGTTACCGGTTCCAACATTCCTGTTAGCAAAATTTCTTGTAGTAACACTTAAGGTAGCGTCATCAGTAACAACTTGTTCCCTTAACTTTATCCAAGGAATCTGCTTGGTCATTAAAGCCATTTTTGTAGCCATAATCTACCTCCTATGCGTGGCATTGAATGAATGAAGCTGCTGTAGAAGCTGCAGGCGCTACAGAGCATAAGAACACTTCATCACTATCTATCCGATATGCCCAGTCACCCTTTACAACTGGTGCCACAGCAGAACTAGCCGCAGCTACTGCTGGGTCAGCGTCTTTCATAGTCCAACATCTCCGCTTCACACGGCTAGCGTGTAGGCCGCTCTTCTGGTCTTCCTTCGTAGTCTCACTACTACCTCTAGCCAACCTTTGCATTATCTTACCCATCACACGACTACCATTACGTGACGGTAATACTATCGTATCTGCCATTATCAATTACCTCCTAAAACTCTTTACTGTATCAATTACCTTATCAATCTCCCCTGCTGTCATATCAGGGAACATCGGTAATGTTATCAACCGAACCCACACAGACTCGCAAACTGGTGTAGGATAATTACAATCTTTATACATTGCATAGTGATTGCTCGGTATATAGTGCACACCACTTGATATACCACTGCTCTTAAGAAACGAGTGTAACCCATTTCTATCATCTACCTTAATTACATAATTATGCTGTGATGTCTTAACGTGTCTATCTACTGTAGATGTCTCTATCCAATCGACATCAGCAAACGCTTCGTTGTATAGTGCCGCTACGTTTCGTCTAACGTCATTCATTTCATCTAACTTACTGAGCTGCACTATGCCAATAGCTGCAGTAATGTCATTCATATAGTACTTGAAACCAATCTCATCTACGTCATAGTACCATGAATACCCACCATTCTTACTATCTCTATCCCACGTGCCTTTAGATATCCCCATCCATCGTAGCTTACGTAGCTTATCGCAGACCTTTTTATCATTGGTAGTAACCATCCCACCATCACCGGTCGCTAGATTTTTAACTGCGTGAAAACTGAAGCAGCCAATATCACCCAATGAGCCTATCTTCTTACCTTTATACTCACCACCACAGCCATGAGCGGCATCTTCAATAACTGTTAAGTTGTGCTTTTTGGATAAGCAATCAATAGCATCCATCTCACAAGCATGTCCGCCGTAGTGAACGGCAACAATAACCCTAGTGCTAGGTGTAATACATCTCTCAATGCTGTCTGGGTCAATGTTCAGTGTATCACAATAGATATCCGCAAAAACTGGTATGCCACCCGCGTACCTAATAGCATGATTAGTTGCAACAAACGTCATGGGCGTGGTAATTACTTCATGTAAGCTTACATCAGTTACCTTCAACGCCAGATGCAACGCCGCAGTACAACTATTAACCGCAACAGCATACTTAACGCCGATATATCTAGCAAACTTCCGCTCGAACTCTTCTACCTTAGGACCTAAGCCGACCCAACCGCTCTTAAGAACAGCAGCAACTGCCTCGGCCTCTCTATCATCGTAACTTGGTCTAAACACTGGTATCATCTAACAGCCTCCCAAACATTGGAGCTATATGTTGGATATGATAAGATTCAGCCTTCTGTAAAGCAGACATTGCAATCTCATGATATAACCACCCATCACTCTTCAACGCATTACATCCCTCAACAATCTTCTCAAGCGACAACGCCTCTAAGAAATACCCACCAAACTCATCTTCATATGACGGCTCTGGATACGCTACCGTAGGTATCCCAAACGAGCCGGCGTTGATTAGCTTCAGCGGGTCTCTCAAATCCGGCCATGGATTCATCTTACCCTTTTTCCTAAAGCATATCTGTATATCTATCGTTTTGTAAAAGTTGCAGACATCTTCCCGACTCTTCGCATCTGTCTTAGCAACGAAGTCAATACCTATATCACCAAGTGCTGTATGTAGTTCATCTATACCAAGATGTAGATTCTCAGGATAACCTATGAACCCAGCAGTCTTAACCTCATTAGTAACCCGAACCGCTCTCTCAAAGTTACAATGGTGCCCAGGTATCAACATCACGTCATCTCTACCTGTTACTTCACCCAAGAACCGCTGACCTACCTTTGACGCAGCAATGACACTAACATCACGATGTTCTCTCAAGTATTCTATAAGAGTACCATTATCATCAACATCTACATATACCTTCTTAACATAATCAAGAAGTCTATCAGACGGGTGACCCTTAATAAGCACCACTACATCATCCGGATAAATCATCTCCGGGTCTGCAACACCACCAACTGCAGCAGCCATCTGCCTACCTCGTATCTCACCAGATGCCCACTGATTTGTGATAAATACTAATCTGCTCATCTGTCCTCACCCGGATAGAAGTAAAAACCCACCTGCTTCTCTTTAAGCTTACTCAGCTCACCTTCTATAGATCTTAAATTGCCAAAGAACTCACTACTCTGCGGATAAACTATCGTTGATACGCCAAGATGCCCAACAAGTATCCTAGTATCTACCCATATCTTCTCGCCATTGTCCCTAAACATGTTACAAATGTTAATATCGCTACGGACATTGACTAGCTTACCCTCAAACTTCTCATAGCACGTGTCTCTAAAGTACGGCTTCTTTAACTTCTGAAGCTTCTCTAGATTTATCAACGTGCAACCGAAGGCACAGACAGATACCTCATACAACCTGCCGTCTAGTGGCAGCGTCATATTGTAGTACTGTCTCTTCTCATCTACATCTTTAACCTGCCAACATACTTGCTGAAACTGCTCACCTTTCTTACAAACGACGCCAGAGACCATAGCCTCATCGCCGGTCTCCATCAGAAACGGTAAGGTTTCAGGTGGCACAAGATGGTCACCATCAATGAAGAGAGCGTGCGTACACTTCTTCTCAACCGCACGCTCAATCAATCGGTTACGAGCACTAGCAGCCGTCAAACCGCTCTTGCCCACAAATACTAAATCAAACGACTTAGACCACTGTGCTACACAGTACAGATGATTAAAGTATACGTCAAAAGCTACGTCATTAAAAACATGCGTACAGATAGCGACTGTGGGCTTTTGCTGCTTCGCCATTTCAGTCCTTTCTTAACTACATCCTACATACACTGAATGTCTACCAGACAGCTTACAGATGTCGCCGGGTTAGTAGCCGCGATAACTTGCATCAACACCACACGCCTACCGGCTAATGGGTACGTAGAAGTCTGGTCTGCACCTATACCAGTTAGAACAGGTACTCCGACCTGACCCCAAGGCTGCGTCTCTGGCTGCGCATCTGTAGCAATAGCCACAGAACCAGCTACCATCGCGGCAGATGACTTAGCTAATGTAACTCTCGCTGGGCCTTTACACTGCACCCAACCAAACGCGCCAGTATCACTGCCACTAGCACCTATAGCAGACATAGGCATGCCAGCCGGCACAGTAATAGACGCAGTCTCCGCTGCAGCGCCGTCAGTTGCAATGACCCTAGTATTCATAGCATCCTCACCTGACGTAAACAACTGCAAGCAACACGCCCGAGCTACCAACGCAGTAGCACCTGCGTTCTTCTGGTATCTGTAATACCTACTCTTATCCTGATATACCGAACCAATAACTTGCTCATCATTAGTCCGTAGTTCAGTCAAAGGTACACGGATTAAACCGGTATCCATTTTTGTTACCTCCTAAAAAATCAACTTGTTCATATTATGAACGACTCAAATACATCTTAGCTAGCATATAACATGATACCATGCCTACGGGGTTGACCTGTAGCCAAACCTGGAGACATACATACGATGTAAGCTACCCTATCAAACTGATTAGCCTGGTCTTTCCATGGTGTCATCTCATACCATACGTTAGGATGGTAATTGAACTCAATGTGGTTCATGTTCAGCATGATGATGTAGTTAGACGTTATCTTAGCGCTATAAGTAAACGTAGCGCCATTAAACGTGACAGTCTCAAAACCGAGGTCAGCAGCCTTCTTATTAAAAGACGTTCTGACTATCTGCAGTTTATCTCTTGCCTCTTCTTTATACGTCTCGTAAATCGACTGCTTCGTGATGATGAAGTTAGGCGACTCCATATTAGCACTAATGCTATTGAAGAAGTGCTCCATATCTGCAGTTAAGTTAAGAGCGTACGGCTCGTTAGTAGGACCGGCAATCTTGTTGGCAATAGCCTCAGAAGCGTCATCGTAAGCTACCCAATTCCTCCACCAAGTGTTAGTCCTATTAAGATTACCATTCGACGTACCAGTCGAGTACGTATCACTTGCAGCACCTGCACCAACCGCCGTGATAGCAGTCTCCGGAGCGACGATATCATAGATACCGTTTATCTGCTTCGGAGCGACATAGTAATCACCCCACTGGAACAGATACGTCTCTAAATCCTGCACAAGCGCATCTCTCGCAGCCTCCATCCTCTCAGCGATGTAAGACTTAATCTGATACGGGCCTGTGTTCTTAGCATCATCAATCAAAGAGCGATTGATATCTACACACCAGTACCGCCAATCTAAGTGCGGAAACGTCACAAGAGGTTTAATCTCTTGCGTTACCGTACTACCTTCTTGGAACCGTTGCGTGGACTTAGTCCCATACCTTGCTCTACTAGTCCACCCATACGTTCCACCCATATAGCTCTTTAGACTACCATACTCCTTCAACGCAAGCGTTAGTACGGTCGCATTGAGTATGTTGTCTATGGAAGCAGAACGTATCTCATAAAAGGTGTTCATGAAAGCATCGTCGAGCACCCTCGTGATACTTGTTAATGTTGCAGCCATTTAATGGTTACCTCCTAAAAAATAAATTACAAGTTACACACAATTTAATCCCGTTGCTGCCCAGCAAATAGGTCGTCAACTGCTTTGTTCACACCGGCATCTATGATGTTTCTTATACCAACTGTACCATTCTTAGTGGCAGTGCTATCTTCTCTTGACAGTCTACCTCTATCCGCTATCGTCTGTAAGGCGTTTTGATTAGGCAACGCACCACCTTGTGGAGACCAGGTCTGATTATCAGGCTTCTCAGTATCTATCTGCCCCTTAGGCGGAAGCTCACCAGCCTTCTCTGACTTCGCTAATAGATACGCCCGCTCGAAGGTAATACCAGGTATCTCACCCATAATATTGCTAATCGCATCTTTATGGTCATCGAAGTCTTCATGCTTACCGCGACTCTCAGCGACTCCCATTTTGCCCAGTATCGCCATGACTGTCTTTTCGATGACATCAACCTTCTTATTATCTTCTGACAGCGACTTAGCAATATCGACCTTAATCTTCGTAGCATTAGCTTCCAGTGCAGTCTCCATAGCACCTGTTAGCACTTCAACCAACTGACGTTTGCTCAGGTTCTCATACTTATCATCACCACCCGTCTCTGATAAGTTAGCTTCCTCTAACATACCGGCGATGTCGGCGTCTTTATTTAACTTCGCCTGCTGAGCCGCTTCCTGAGCCTCCGCCTGGTTTAATGCAACCTGCTCCTTGTCCGCCTTTAACTGAGCTACCGTCTCCACTAACGGCGATAGCAGTTTTGTCAACTCCTCCATCGATGGCGCCTGGTTTTGTTCCTGCGACTCTTTTTGATTCGCTTGATTCTGTTGTGCTTTTGCTGTCTGTGTCATTTTTTACCTCATCTTTCTCTTTTAGTTTTCTGGCCTCATAATCCGCTATTATCTTATCTCTGCGGAACTCATAAATCAACTTCTTGTGTGCCTTTCTAATGCCCCTCAGTACAGCTTCCAGCTCTACCTTGTTAATATACCCGCCTTCAAAGACGACCTTGGGGTCACGCGGCACTGTAAGGTCAACAACTAACCTTCTCATAATGATATGCTCCTAACTCATTACAGTAATGCTCCTAGTTCTAAATCATGTTTCTTTGCGTATTTCTTCATCTCAACCTTCGAGTGAAACGTCTTGCCTCCAGGGCATACATGCTTCAAGTGTATACCGTCTATTGGTAATAGATGCATGTTAGGTACAGACGGCATTTTGTTCATGCTAATTAAGCAAGTGCTACATTGCACTAAATCGGTATACTTATGAACAAAACGCTCTTCCGTCTTGTTACATCTAGGGCACTGATAATCAAATATCGGCATAGTTACACCTTAGGTAATAAGCTTCTAAACTCCCTAACAGCGTTCTCGACTTCTACACTCTTTTTAAGCGTACTTTTTATAAGCGGCCCAACCTTCTCCCAAACAGCCGGATGATTATCTTTAACGTCCTGAAGAGCCATAGATAATGCCTCACCACCCAAAACAAGCGCTGTATTCCTACTCTCAACTTGCGTAAGCTTAGGCTTCAGTCGCTTCCACATAGCTAACAAACCGCCACCGCCTGTAGCAAATGGTATGAGCCATGGGAATAACGGTGATAGTAACGTCATAATACTAATGCCGCCCTTAGCCACACTTTCATACTGCTCAACCTTAGCCGGGTCAATATGTACCTGACCGCTTTCACCTTCTACACACCCGCCTAACATCAGGCACAATAACACCACCGGTAACAATAGCTTATTCATAATACCACCTTTCGTCTATGTGCTGCCACCTGCTGGCAACGCACCCTGCTTACCCCCACCGCCTTGACCCTTAGACATGAACATCGCTTCAAACGCTGGGTCGCCAGACGCATCTATCAGATACTGCAAGACTGCAGATATGTCCGCACCTTGTAAGAACGGCATCAACTGCCCCAGCATCATCAATGCCTCCATCTTACGCTCTGCCCTACTAACATTACGTTTAGTAGACAAACTAACACTGTAATCATACTCACCCTTTAACATCTCACCTGTGACGACTGCGAAGTTACCTTTACCGTGTAGCACTTCCCGCGGCACACGCCAGAAGTTAAATACTAACTGATTAACCTTCTCTATAATATCAGTATATAAACCAGCGATTACCTGCCCACGCTTACCTGTGCGTCTACCAGAACCCAATGCTACTTGTTTAGTCTCCGCAGCAGTACGTCTTGTAGACTTATCGAACTCACCCATCTGATTACGACTGAGACCACTCATCGAACGGGCGTCTCGTCTATTATTCTCCGATTGTATAGAAGAATCAAACTGCATACCTGTCTGCAATGGTGCTATCACTTCATTAAGCGGCCAAGCGCCTTCTACCGCCTCACAAGCACCAACATCGCCGCTCAAAAACTTATTCAATGCTTCCTTCTTTATAGCACCCTTCCTATACAAGAACTTCAGTATAGATATCCGCCTCTGCTTCTCCGCTTGTTTACTAATATCAAACTGTATAGCTTGTAGCTGTCCTAGGTAGTACGCGGGTGATATGCACCAGAAGCTGCGTGGGTGCAAACTAAGCGAACCTGTAACATAAGGCATCCCACACGCCATCTGTATAGCATCATTCGTCTTCCTCAAAAAGTCCGAGTGGTGCTCAGATATAACAATCCGCTCACCATTTACTCTATCAACAATCTCCCAACAGACAACGTACTCAGGACTTTTATTAGCATCCGCAATACCCATTAGTTTAGTCCGCTGCTTTACATTATCTACCACAGACCCCATCTTTAGATAAGACATCATATAACTCTCCATGCTTATCTCTGGCTTCAACGATGAGGTGTTCTTATACTTAGGGTCTTTCTTAAAGTAATCAACATGCCTAACGAACCGCTGAGCTGCCCATGGCGCATCTTCTACAAATATCGTGCCCCAGGGTACTACGAAGTCATGCGGTAGCACCGGTCTAACCCAAGGCCAACCCGGTCTCGTGTCAGGTGACTCAATCCGTCTACCTCTCTTATCAAACTGCGTTAGCGTCATACCTAATAAGTTATTATCAGGCCCAATGTCGTAATAAGGATTCCAACCGAACTCACTATCATACCCGATTTTTAGTATGATATTACCGTATAAAAAGCCTCGCAAGACACCCACGTCGATATACTTCTTCAAACGCAACTTACGTACGAAGGCATTGTCCATAGATTCAATTATTGGAGCCTTCTGCAACCCAGACCTGTTAGTAGCCTCTACAACAAACTCTGGGTCTGGTACCGTCAGTGTACTCGTCAAGGTATCAGCCATCTCGTACACAAGATTCGGCCCGATAGCTGTATCACCCACAGGGTCATTGAGATAATTCTGCTCGCACTTACGCCAAGCAGCCTCTTTAGCAAACATCTTTCGATATGCGAGGGCGTTTTTTATCTCAAGTCGCCAGTCTTGTACTGTTTTCGGTTTAGCTCTGGGCATTTACTAACTCGTAGGTAGCCTTAAATATGCTGGGCTTGCAAGGGTAGAATTCACCCTCAACGCCCTTGATAATCCAGTCACCAACGTCTGCTGTCATGACTCCTTCACACGTATGTATCTCTATCTTCTCACCATCAACACTATACGCATCGTGCATAAAGTCAGTCAAGTCACCAAGATTGGTTCCTGTCCATTTGACTGCATCAATTACTACCGGTTTCTTTCTGTACTTTGCCATTACATCTGCCTCCGACCTGCATACTCATAATCGTCTCTTAGTCTCTGTGCCGCTACTCTCTCAAACATATTGCCTATATCCCAAGGATATTTGTACGGCTCATCTACTCTATCTAACAACTCATTGATAATCAGCTTACCATTAAACGGACTAACGACTTCATCAACCGCCGCTTCCTCTTGATAAGTGTCACACGAGCGAGTCCAATCACCCACTTGGAAGCTAAGAGCATCTATAATATCATCATGCCCACCGTACTTTTTATTAGGGTCGAATGATAGCAGCTCACGTTCTAAGTCCTGATGGTCTTCTTTAATATATATCTTACCCGCAGCAAACCAAGGCTGCAAACCGAGTATCCTAGCCGCCTTCGACGTCTTAGCATTAGGCACGCCTTCTATAAAAAACCGCTGATTTAGCTGCTCTTGCCTACGAGTTATCCAATACATCAGCGTTTTTTGATAAGCGGTAGACTCGACTTTAGTAACAAGTGGCTTATACGCCCGCCAATGGTCAAACAACCTATCAATCAACTCACCTGGGTCACATCTCATCTGGTTATAATGCACTACCCATACCTCGCCAGTCGATGGCTTTAACCCACAAGTTATAACGACATTAAAGTCTGCCGACAGTGACTTAGCCGCACTATCTGTCGGCGCTGGGTCGATGGACGTAAAGTACAATAGATTCTTTGGTAAGTTGTCATAATACCTAATATAAGAACGCTTGAATATCTGATTTATAGCTGACGTCGGGCTATTCATGTATAGCATAGAAAACATAAAAGGCCCGATAGATGCTTGTATCTCATCTAACACTTCGTCATTAAATCTATCCCATATCGGCTTACCGCCTTGCTCTGGTGTGGCAGGTATACCGTCTTTACCTTCTCTCGCTGACCTGCTAACAACAGAATAGCCTCTACCGTGCTTATATATCCAGCCAATCAAGTCCTCAGGAGCCCAACGTGTACCTATCACTGTAATCGCCGATTTTGTAGGGTGCAGTAATAACGGATGACACATCTTATGAAAACCTATCGCCTTCTCAATCTCCATCTGTGTAGGTTGCTGTATCTCACCAGTCATAGCATCGTAATCAGGCGCTACGGTGTCGTCTTGTATTACTTCATCGTAGTGACGACTGGTAACAGCAGTACCACAACCTGCGGGCTCGAATGTGCCTTCCGGTTCGGGCAAGTTTCTGTTAAGCGTCAAGCACTCCGCCGACCACGGTCTATCTCCTCTAGGCAACAGCTCAGGAAACATCGCCCTTAATATACCATTCGACTCCCAAATAGCTTTAATTGACTGCACCTTCTTCTTAGCGTTAGTCATGGTGTTCTGTGCTATCAATAATCGCACGTTTGGGTTATTTATAGCTCGCCAGATGGGATATGCTACAGAACCGATAGTAGACTTAAACCATGTCCTAGGAAAGACTATCATCCGCCTAGTATTCTGTTGGTAATTCTGAAGCATCCTACATATCGGTAGATGTATCTCGGGGTGTAGGTCAGTGTACTTTAGGATAGCACGTGCTAAGAAAAATAGAGACTTCTTACACTCAACCCGTAAGGTATTTAGCGTGTCTTCTGTCTCTGCGTTCATTAGTCTTTATCTATTAACTTGTTAATGAGCTTTTCTAAATCAACGAACTTCGTATTCATCAGCTTCTCTAAGCTAATTATTGCACCTTCTACACAATCGCCACGAGCTTTGCATGTCTTTTCACTGACAAATGTACGCTGGCACCACCAGATTACGCTAAGCAGTATGCCAACAGATATCCCGCCGATTGCTAGGTCGAGCATTACTTATCCATCTCCAGCGTCTGAGCAATCAACGCAGCATCTTTAGCGTCGATAGTAACTGAAACGCTCTTATTCTCTGTCTTCTGCACTCTAGCATGGCCACTTCTATCAAGTATCGAATCAGCCGCTCTAATAGCATCACCATCTTTACCTGCAGTTACTATCAAACCGAGCCTACCAACTGCAGCCATTGTGTGCCCAGCAATTGCATCATCTACCTTCTGCGTCTGCTCAACAATATCTTGGTCTTGCCTGTCATTCAGCTTAGCACGCCGTTCGGCCAACTGATATTGAAACGAACTACTATTGATAACATTAGACACCTGTTGCTGAGACATATCTAAATGCTCTGCGATAGCTTTAGGCACCCAACCGCGTAGGCATAACTCTACTATCTTATAATGCCTTGCAGAAAGTTGTTGTATTGCTGTAGCCATAATTATTACTAACGAAACGCTTGACACATAAAGACAGAACGCCACCAGATTGATAGGTAGATGTTTGTTAATAAATAAATAAAATTATCAAAAAATTATATATATTAACAACTACCTAACAACCAACATTGTATGATGTTCATATAATTATCAGATATAAAGATGAACAAGTATATTTACCCTCACGAGATTATATGGTTGTTGGCACTACGCGATGACGGCCTAGGGTGGGGGTTTTAGTTCTGCGTGTTTGTTAACTATATAACAACAACTAGTGTTAGTTCATTTATTGAAACAAGTGGTTTTGTAACCACCTAACATTGTTCTGTACTTACATAACATCGACAAATGTTCTGTGCATCGAGCCTGCCAATATGACATATGCCAATATGACATATTGGCAGCCATATATGGCAGTCAAGAACATTATCGTATTAACGCTCGATATGACAATCGTTGTAAGTCCTTTGTTGATAACGACTTACAACAATTTTATTTTATTTGTTATATTGTCGTGTTTGGCACGGTCGTTGCTATGTTATAAGTGTACGAACACATTTATTAAGTTGACTGGAGATATGATTTATGGCAAACGTACCCACACAAGATGGGTACTATTGGGCTCAACGCAAAGATGATGACGAAATTGACGTGGTGCATTATCACCATACAAACGGCGTCTTATTCATTGCGATGACTGGGACTGATGACGTATTTGAGATTGATGATTTCGTTGCAGACTCGTGGATAGGCCCGATATACCCACAGCGAAAGTAGACGGATTATTGTTCTTTGACATACTAAATGCTGTTATGCGATATAACAGATGACAAAACGCTCGAGTCGGTCGACTGTAGATTGGAGGTGCTAAATGGCACGAGAGTATAAAACAGTCGAGATAGACGGCATTAAGTACGAACTACACAAGGTCAAAGCGGATAATAAGCCGATTGGTTCGGTGCCCGTCAGGATGTTTGCTAAAGATGGCGAGTTCCAGTTATTCGTTGATGAGGCCAATAGTGGTGAGGTGGAACTAATAATCACCGACTACAGATACGGTCTTGCTGTGAGACTACAAGGGATGGCTCGTAAGTGTGTATCCGGCGGCGGTTTTACCGATGCTGCTATGAATAAGACCTATAACACACTGACTCAAGATGAGTGTGCTTCGTTCCAAGGCGACCACGCTGGTCTGGTGAAGTTTTGTAAGGATAAGTGGACTGAGATGCAGAAAGACGGCGCTGAGGACTACGGTGAAGACTATGTATGGGACGAACTGGTACAGTAATCCACTCGTTCATTTATTGAACGAGTCAAATAACAACAACAACAACAAAGACAGTCGGTCGACTCAAGTGTTTTGTATAACTATATTAACTTGACTGGAGATATGAATTATGGACGAAAAACAGTTGAAAGTTTGGCTCGATGGTTATATTGCTGTCGCTGCTGGACTGAACGAAGTCTGCTTACTTGCCCAAAACAGTGAGCGAGAAGCAGTATTGTACGCTGACGCTATCGATGGTATCATTTGCCACCTGCAAGCACACCACGATATGATAGTTGAAGGCATAACTAGCAAATAGCAGACAAAATGGGTGGTTGCTAACAATAACTAATAGCAGCCACCTAACTCGTTCACCCAAATGATGTTCATTGTATCAATATGCCGGTAATCAGTATACCCCCCATCCGTAAAATCGTCATTTTTGACGTAATAATGAGCACGGACTGGGGCACTTCTTATAACAGCTATCTCGTTAAGGGAACCGAAAAAACCGCGCTTATAGACGCAGTTAAGTGTGGTTTTGAAAACGAACATCTTGAAAGAATAAGTGGTGTTTGTGATGTAACCGCTTATTGTGACGATCTGCCCTGCAACCAAGGCATGAGTCGTACTGTTAAATAATGTCTCTCCAAACGGCGTACCCTCGACACTCTGAATAACGACGGCGGATGTCGATGCGTCTGCGATTGATGCAATGACGCCATCTATGCCAGTGTTATAGA
>SDBT01008121.1_pt1 | contig 17195 bp, 14 predicted proteins | sample 2277101 | NCBI WGS metagenome assembly SDBT01 (sample SAMN10404973, study PRJNA504765) | marine sediment metagenome | isolation source: marine sediment core GS10_PC15, 103 cmbsf | place: Arctic Ocean: Southern Knipovich Ridge | collected 2010
AAATCTTCCGGCGCAACGGCAAGGACATCATTGTCGAGGTGCCGATTGATTTTCCTACGGCTGCCTTGGGCGGTTCGATCCGGGTGCCCACCATCTCCGGCATCGCCAATCTCAAAATCCTGCCCGGAACCCAGCATGGCAGCATCTTCAAGATGCGCGGCAAAGGCGTGCCCAGCGTCCGCGGCCACGGCCGCGGCGACCAGCACGTTATCGTCTACGTCGAGGTGCCGAAAAAGCTCAAAAGCGACCAGCGCCAGAAGCTCGAAACTTTCGCTGAATCCCTCGATAAAGGCACCCATCCCAGGCTCGATGCTTTCCTCGACCGGCTCAAGAAGCTCTTCGCCGACTGACCATTCTCTTCAGGTCTTTCTACTCCCCGATCCCGACGTTGGGAGGCGGTTCCGGTAGTGAGCGGCCTCAACGGCATATTCGCGGAAGAGGCTGAGATAGAGCTCATATTGGTCATAGGAAACTTCCGGCGGGGTCTGGTGATCGCAACTGACGATCAGGCCGCCGGCGGCCGCGGCGGGCAGCAGCCGTTCAAATTCCGCACGCATGGCGGCCTCGCCGCGGAACATGCTCATCTTATCGAAGCAGCCCACAAAGCGCATGTCCGGATAATTCTCGCGCAGCTTGTTCACATCAACACCGGCTTGGCGTTCGAGCGGGAGGATGCCCTGAAGCCCGGCCGCGGCAAACCACGGCAATGGTTCGGTGATGTCACCGTCGGAATCAATGATGGCCAGCGCGCCGTGTTTCTTCAGCTTCGGCAAGACCCGGTGGTAGTAGGGGGGCATGAATTCCTCGAAAAGGCCTTTGGAGAGCATCGGCCCGTGGTTGTAGCTCATGTCCTCGGCGAAGGTTACGAAGTCGGGTACACACAACTCGAACAGTTCATCCAGGACGCGCAAGTGGAATTCGGCGAGGTCGGAATTGATGCGGTGCAGCAGTGCCGGCTGGTCGTAGAAGGCGTAGAAATGCGGTTCAATGCCCAACAGTGTGCGGGGAAACCAGAAGAAACCTTCGAGGGTAATCCAGAGCACGTTTTCGCCCCGGCTCTGGATTTCGGCCCACTTGGTCCAAAGCTCGCGGTTGACCACGTTCCGGGGATAAAGGTGCGGCAGGATACGTTCGTAATCTTCTTCACTCGCGATAATGCCGGCGCCGTGGTGCGGCGGGGCGGGACATTCCGGGCCGCGCACCGGGAACCAGTCCTGGAGATAGACTTCCAGCCCGAAATGCCGGCAGATGTCGTAGCGGTCGCTAAGTTGCGAATCCAGCCCTTCGCCGTGCCAGCGCTCGATAGTTTTGTCCCACCACCCAGCCCACTCGACTATCGGCAGCCGGTCGAACGGCTGAAAATTCATCACCGCCTGGAAACGCTCCCGCGTGCTCATCTCGGCCATCATTTTCTCCGGAATTTTGTGGCGGTTCCCAGGCCAGCCCGGCCTGATCTGAAGAAGATAAGCCGGCATTTCCGGCAATCAAGTCACGTATGCGGTGAAGATTAACATTCATCGCCGTTTGATTATCGGATTATGGATAGACAACCGGACCGGGTTGACATATATTATGTGTCGCCTAAGCGCGGGCAAAAGAAGTTGGAACCGAGGAACAGGAGAACTTAGAACCGGGGAACAAGGAACGACGAACTAAGGAGTTCTGAACTCTGAGCTCTTTATTCGTTATTCTGAGTTTTTCGGTTCCCTGTTCGATATTCTGGGTTCAAGTAATGGCCTTTTATTGTCCAGATTGCCGGCACAAAATCGAGGTGCGCGACGCCAAGGCGGACAAGGTGACCTGTCCAGCCTGCAAGCGCCAGTTCCCTATTCCCGATGAACACCGCAAGGGAGTGCTGAAACCCGGCATCCAGATCGGCGGCTACGAGATCACCCGGTTGATTGGTATCGGCGGCATGGGCCAGGTTTACGAGGCCAAGCAACTCTCCCTGGACCGCCGCGTGGCCCTGAAAATCTTCTCGCACGCGGTTGCGGGTTCCGGCCAGGTGATGAAGCAGTTCCTGCTGGAAGTGCGCAATGCCGCCGCGCTTTCTCATCCGAACATCATCACGGTCTACGAAGCGGCCCAGAAAGACGACACGGCCTTTCTGGCGATGGCTTATATTGACGGCCAATCGGTGGACCAGATTCTCGAGGACAGCAAGCAGCCGATCCCGGAAAAAGATGCGTTGCTCTATGCCGAGAAGATCGCCGAGGCCATGACTTACGCCTGGAGCCATCAGCGCCTTGTGCACCGCGACATCAAGCCGGCTAATATTATTATTGATCAGCAGGGCGAGGTGAATCTCTGTGACCTGGGGGTGGCCAAACGGCCTGATGATGAGTACGACATCAGCAAGGCCGGTTTCGCCATCGGCACGCCGCACTACATGAGCCCCGAACAAGGTCAGGGCTTGGTGGACATTGACTTCCGGGCCGATATGTACAGCCTGGGCGCCACCCTCTTCAACATGGCGACGGGCACCCTGCCTTTCGACAGCAAGGTGGCTCAAACCGTCATCACCAAGCACATGCTCGAGCCGCTGCCCCCGCCCCGGGAGCGCAACCCGGACTTGAGCGATCCCTGCTGCAAGCTGATCGAACTGTTGATGGCCAAGAAACCCGAAGAGCGCCATCCGGATTGGGAGGTGTTAATTGCCGACATCAAACGGGTACGGGAGGGGAAATACCCCGTCCACCGCCCGTCTCCGGAACCCGCTGAGGCCGAAACGGCCTCAGCCGAGAGCCCGGCCACACCCAAGTCCACCGCCAGCCCGGCCACACCCACAACGGCCCTGCCAGCGGATCCCGACAGCTCTGGACGGCAAAACAAGTTAGTCTGGATCGCCGCGCTTTTGCTCGTCCTGGCACTGATCCTTGCCATCGCAATTTACTACGTTCGTCACCGGCCGATGGCCGAGGGCAGTGGCCCCGGCGATAACAGCCAGTCGCTTTCACCGGATGACGGCACGCCGCCCCACCCGGTGAAAGTGACGGATTCCCCGCGGGAAGTGGACCCGGAAGAGGCCGCGGCCGCCGCCTGCCTGCAACTGGCCGCGCAACTCGAGGCCGCAAAGAAATATGCCGAAGCGGAAAAGGCCCTGCGCACCGGGGTCGGCAAGTATCTGGCCAAGTACCCGGGATTGGCCGATCCCCTGGCCGTCCGGCTCTTGCTCTTCTTCAAAGAGCACCAGGCAAAGGATAAGCTGAGCACATTCAGCCGTTACGTTTGTGATGAATTCCCCAACAATGGCGCCGCCCGCGCGCTTGCCGCCGAACTGCGGGTGGCCGCGGCGGGCAAGGCCGCCACCACCGCTAAGAAGGCGGTTCCAGCACACGCAACGAGGCGTGCGCCGGGCGCCGACAAACTGTTGGCCGACCTGAAAACCGCCAAAGGCGACCTGGCGAAAGCCAAGACCCTTTTTAAGCTCGCCGAGCTATACCGCCGCGAAGGTATGGCTGACCAACGCCTCGAGTGTCTCGAAGAAGCCGCCCGCGAGTACGGCGGCGCCGGCAAAAGCTGGGTTGGGGGGAAAGCGCTTTCCGAGACGGCCGAGTACTACAAACGGCAGGGCCGCACGGTCCGTTGGGAAGCCGCGCTCACAACCCTGTTGGTCCGGAAATACTGCGGAGAAAACGGCGAGTTCGGTCTGCCGGCGGCATGGGCACTGGCCAATTATTACGGCGGGAAAAGAAATCTCCTGCGACGCAACGAGTACCTGCGCTTGATTGTCAGTGAATTCCCCGGCCTGAAAGGCCAGAACGCCGGGCAGGCCGCCTTGCTCCTGGTCCGGGAGGACGTGAAGAGCAAACGGTTCTACTCGGCGGTCCGTAGGTTGCGGAAGATTGGCGCAAAATATCCCGGGGTTGACGGCGTCCATCGGCGGGCCGCCAACGCGGAGTTGGAACGGCTGACCGGCGAGTATCCCCGGAAGATGGCCGAGGTCCTGGGCCGAGACACCGGGCCCTTTGCCCACGTGATTTATTTTAATGCACTCGAGGATAGTTTTATCCATGTGCATGAACGGACCCGAAGCTTGTCTAAAGCTCGGGCGATAACTGCCGAATGCTGGTTTCGCCAGGAGGATCAGTCCCGTCTGCGCCAGTACCTGCTCAGCCGCCACGGGGACAACTTCCACGGCTTCAACCTGTGCGTGCAAGACGACAAGATCATTTTTCAGTTCTCCGACGGCAAGCGTACTCACGTTCTCAGCAGCCCGTCGTTGGATACCGGGAAGTGGCATCATGTGGCCGCCGTTGTGGGCGGCAAAAACGCTGCGCTCTACGTGGACGGTAAAAGAGTGGCGGCCAGCACCCAGGCAGTAAAAATCGCCAACCAAGGCGGCGGCCGCCTGCGAGTTGGCCGCTGCGCCTGGCGTTACAGCGGCTACTTCAGCGGGGCCATGCAGCACATCATGGTGTTCCCAAAGGTGATATACACCCAGAACTTCAAGCCCGAACCAAAAGTCCATGACCTGAAGCGGGCCGCCATCTGCATCACGGCCTCGAACAAAGGGCCGAAGGACCTGCGCCGGAACAAACTTGAACTCCATCTGAAATAGGCCGCCCGCCTTGCCCGATCAGCAAAGCGCAGTATTGTAGCTGCCTGAAATTCAGTCAGGCGAGCGACCAATGCACATTGACGAACAGCAGCAACTGTGGTTTGAGAACGTATCGGCGGCCACGATTGCGCAGACCTACGGCACACCAACTTATATCTACGAGGAAAACACGATCCGGGCAAACTTCCGCCGCGTCCTCGAGACCTTCAGGAACTATTACGAAAACTTCCGCCTGTTCTACGCCATCAAGGCCTGCAATAATCCCGCCATCGCCCATATCCTGCGCCAGGAAGGCGCCGGCATTGATGCCGCCAGCATCAACGAAATCCTCCTGGCAAAACGGCTCGGGCTCGAGGGGGACAAGGTTGTCTTCAGCGGCAATTTCCTCTCGGACGAGGACCTCAGGCAGGGCTTGGAAAGCGACGTTATCTTCAACCTGGACGACATTTCGCTCCTCCCGCGCTTGCTGAAATTCGGCAAGCCGCGGGTCCTCAGTTTCCGGGTCAATCCCGGCTACGGCAAGAGCAATGTGGGCCACTATGTTACCAACGCCGGGCCGGACGCCAAGTTCGGCGTGCATCCCGACCAGGTAATGGCGGCCTACCGCGCCGCCCGCGACGCCGGCATCAGCCGCTTCGGCGCCCACATGATGCCGGGCAGTTGTATCCTCGAGCCGGATTACTTTGTGCTGATTACCGAGCTGTTGATGGACATTATCGGCGAGGCCGGGCGCGAACTTGCGATCCACTTCGAGTTTGTTGACCTTGGCGGCGGCCTCGGCATCCCTTATACCGCCGCGGAAGAGCCGCTGGACCTGGAGGAAACCGCCCGGCGCGTGACTGGGGTATTCCGCGCCAAGTGCGAGGAATACGGCCTGAAACCGCCGTGCCTGGCCCTCGAACCGGCCCGCTATTTTGTCGGTAATGCCGGCTATGTCCTCGGCCGGGTACACTCGATCAAGCGCAGCTACCGTGAGATTCTCGGCACCGACGTTGGCATGAATATCCTCGCCCGCCCCGCGTTCTACGGCGCCTACCACCATATTTATGTCAATGGGCGCGAAAACGAGCCGCGCCGCAAGCTCGACCTTTGCGGCCAGATCTGTGAGAACACTGACTACTGGGTGCGCGACCGCGAGTTGCCTGAAAACACCAGCGAGGGCGATCTGTTCGCGGTGGCCAATGCCGGCGCTTACGGTTACGCCATGAGCTACCCGTACAACGGCCGGTTACGGCCCGCGGAGGTGCTTGTTAACGGCGACCGGCATTACCTTATCCGGGACCGGGAGACTTTCGAGGAGATGCTCCGCGGCACCCACGTTCCCGGCCACCTCGAATCCTGACCGCTCGATCCTCAGTTTCCGCTGCGGCGCCGGGCCAGGCCGATATCGCTGGCGCGGGCGAATTCGAGCATTTGCTTAACTTCAGGTGAGTCGGGGAACTTTTCTTCGAGTTCTGCGGCGGCTTCGGCGAGGGTGAGGCCGGAACGTATGATGGTTTTGAAAGCCTGGCGCACGGTCCGGATGGTCTCGGGTGAGAAACCGCGGCGCTCCATGCCGATCTTGTTGATGGTGCGGGTCTCGGCCGGGACGCCGTCGGCGATGCAGTAGGGCAGCGCATCCTGGGTGAGTTTGCTGTAGCCGCCGATAAAGGCGCCGGCGCCAACGCGGACGAATTGCACGATCCCGCAGTAGCCGCTGATAATGGCATGGTCGCCGACGATGACGTGGCCGGACATCATGGCGTTGCTGCTCATAACCACGTTATCGCCCAGGGTGCAATCATGGGCAATGTGGCAGTAGGAAAGGACGTGGCAGTTGTCGCCGATGACGGTGGCCGTCCCGGCGGTGGTCGCGGCGTTGACCGTGACGTATTCGCGGAACACATTGCCGCTGCCGATCTTGACGTAGGTTTCTTCACCCTTGTACTTAAGGTCCTGGGAGTTCTTGCCCAGGCAGGCAAATGAAAATATCTCGTTGTCATCTCCCAGCGTGGTGTGGCCGTCAAGCACGACGTGGGAATGAAGACGGCACCGGTCGCCAAGCCTGACGTGCTCGCCGAGCACGCAATACGGTCCGATCTCGCAGTCGTTCCCGACCTCGGCGCCGGAATGAATAACGGCGGCGGGATGAATCTGGCTGCTCATTGGGGGGGATCCATAACCATAAATTTGGAATCAATTTCGGCAACCAGATCGTCGCCGACATAAAGTTTGGCCTCGCACTTGCCGATGCGAACCTTGGCGAAGACCTGCCGGACATGGATTACAAGCTGATCGCCGGGCAGCACGGGCCGATGAAAGAGCGCGCGGTCAACCCCCAGGTAAAGACCCAGTTTGCCCTTGTTCTCCGGCCGGTAAAGCGTGGCGAGGCAGCCGAGCTGGGCAATGATTTCCATCTGCACCGAATTCGGCAAATAGGGGTGATCGCTCTCGAACGCGCGAAAGCATGGTTCATTGATGCTAACGTTCTTAACGCCGATGGCCTCGTTCATGCCATGTTCGTCAACGCCGAAGCGCAGAATGCGGTCAAGCAGGAGGAACGGGAAGCGGTGAGGAATGGTGGCCCTGATCGCCGCGAAGTCGAAGGCCGCATCACCTTCGACGGTAAATTTTCTGGGCGGGAGCAGTTCTTTTGGCAAGAAATCGTCTTCATTATGAAGCATATCAATGACGAGCTCGGCCTGGCTGGCAAGTTCCTCGTCAACCTTGGTGGAGGCGGTCAGATGTATTTCACCGTCGCCGGGCTGGTCAATTTCAGCAGTGATCTCGAGCACGTCACCGGGAACGACGAGCCTGCGGAACTTGATCCGCCTGGCCTCGCGCAGGAACGGGTAGGGATGGGTCTGCCCGCAGGCGATCAGACCAAGCTGAATCATGGCCTCGACTTCCAGGATACCAGGCATAATGGCCTGCTGTGGAAAATGACCGCAGAAATATTGCTCATTCCCGGAAACGTTCTTGATTCCGCGAATCGTGCGGCCATCCGCGCTGAGCTCGGCACGGTCAACCATCAGGTAGGGCGGGCGATGAGGTATCAGTCTTTTGATTTCATTGATGCCAATAACTTTCCCAGCCATTTTCAACCTTCCTGATTTGACTCCATCACGCTCACAAGTTTTTGGGCCAACGCCACATTCAGCGCGTGGCCGGGCTTGACGGCGATCACCTGGCCGCGGAACCGGCGGCCCACCAGGCTCAGGTCGCCGATAATATCGAGCATCTTGTGGCGGACAAACTCGTCCGAATAGCGCAACCCGTCCTTGCTGACGATTACGCCGTCCTTGATGACCACGGCATTGTCCAGACTGCCGCCGCGAATCAGCCCGGCCTTCATCAAGGTCTCGATTTCTTCGTAAAGGCAGAAGGTCCGCGCCAGGCTGAGTTCCGCGGCGAAACTCTCACGGGTGATCGCCAGGCTCATGTACTGCGTATCGAGCACACTGGCGCCGAATTTTACCGTGCAGGCGATCCGGAACTCGTCGCTGGGCAACACTATGAGTTTGCTGTCGTTGCGTTCCACCCATACCGGCTCGGTAATCTGCCAGATTCGGCGGCTGGCGTTCTGGGTGACCACGCCGGCAGCCTCGATCAAGTCCACGTATGGCCGGCTGCTGCCGTCAGCGACCGGCGGCTCCGGCCCGTCCATTTCAATAATCGCGTTATCCACCTCGCAGGCATAGAGCGCGGCCAGGAGGTGCTCGACGGTATGCACGGCGCCGGCGCCGCAGGCAATTGTGGTCGCCCGCTGCACGTCAATCACATTATTCGCCAGGGCGTTGCCCAGCGGCTGGCCGTCCAGGTCGAGGCGGACGAGGCCGATACCGGCATTCGGCGGCGCTGGTTTCAAGTGCAAGCGGGCGCGAACCCCGGTGTGCAACGCAATACCCGAATAGCGGACCGGCTTTGCCAGGGTCTGCTGTTTCTCCGTGCGTGATTTCTTGGTTCCCATCGTATTGGGGGAAGTAATTAAGCCGCTGCCCGGCCCTTGTCAAGTTGCCGCAGCGGGAAATCTTGCGGCCCCGCCGGCAGCTTGGAGATTAACCCGCCAGGCCGCATGCCGGACTTCTATTCCCCGGGCGTCAAAATCACGCTCGAAATCGGTTTTCAGGTCGCGAATATCATCAATACCCCCAGCATCTTCAACATAGAACGAAAGCTCGCGGATCGCCTCGAAGACAAACTGCAAGTACTCGGCATCATCGGTCGCCACGTGCAGAATCCCACCGGGCTTAAGCTTAGTTGCCAAACGTCCAAGGAATTCACTGCTGAGCAGCCGGTTGGCCTCATGCCGGCGCTTCGGCCAGGGGTCCGGGCACAGGACGTGCACTCGTTCCAGACAAGCGTCCGGCAAATGATAGGCCGCCAGCGGCCAGGCCTCAACCCGCAGCAATTCCGCGTTCCCCACGCCCGCCTCCCGGCACTTGCGCGCCGCCCGCCGCAGCCGGCCCAGCATTACGTCCGCGCCCACGAGCCAGCGTTGCGGATAACGCTTTGCCAGCGCCACCAGGAAACTGCCCTTGCCACAACCCAGGTCCAGCTCGACGGCCTGGTCGCGCGGACATTCCCAGACGCAGTATTCACCCGTCAGTATCCTGATCATCGGACCCCTGTAAGACGCAAGTTATAATGACAGTTCCGGGAAACCTGCTATAATACCTTCAAGGCGGCCGAAGGAAAGGCTGCACCAGGGATTTTCAACCATGCAGCAGAATATCCAAGACAAGGTCAACGCATTTATCCAGGAGCACCACCTGCTTGAGGGGAACCCGCCGCTCCTGCTCGGCTTCAGCGGCGGGCCGGACAGTACGGCGCTGCTGTTGTTGTTGCGCCCACACTGGCGGAGACTGACGGCGGTGCATCTGCATCACGGCCTGCGCGGCAAGGCCGCCGATGCCGACCAGGCCTGGTCTCAGCAGTTCTGCGCGGCGCGGGACATCAGTTTCGCCAGCGCGAAGCTCGAGGTCCCCACAAATCGCCAGGCGGGTGAAAGCGTCGAGATGGCCGCGCGCCGGTTGCGCCTGGAGTTCTGGCGCCAGCGTCTGGCCGCGGAACCCCGGCCAGCCGGGGTGCTGGCCCAGGGTCATCATCTTGACGACCTGCTGGAAACCGCGCTGCTGCGCTTCTGCCGCGGCAGCAACAGCTCCGGGCTGACCGGGCTGCGGCCGCGAAACAACGTCGCCGGCGTGCCCATCATCCGGCCGTTGCTCTGCCTTACCCGGGCGGAGATTCTGGATTATCTCGCGGCGGAAGGCATCGCCGATTATTGCCGGGACGCCAGCAACGATGAACCCGTGTACCTGCGTAACCGAATCAGACTCGAAATCCGGCCGCTGCTCGAGAAAATCGCCGGCTCGGCCCGCGGGCTCTATAACACCCTCGAGTTCCTGCAGGCCGACGCGGACTTCCTGAATGCCGCGGCCGAAGGTGTTGAACTCGACTCGTTGACTGTGACCACGTTGCGAGACTTGCATCCGGCGTTATTGCCGCGGGTTATCCGCCGCTGGCTTCGCCGGGAGTCAGGCCTCGAACTGCCGTTTGGCCAGCCGGCAATCGAACGTCTTCGGGAAGCACTGAAGATGTCCGGCAAGAATCCGGTGCTGGTGGATTTTCACAAGGACTGGTTTGTCCGCGTAACCCGCGATGGCCTTAGCCTCGAGCCGAAAGCCGCGGCGGGCCTGGAACACCCGGTTCGCTGGAACTGGGACAATGAACCGGCGCTCGAACTCCCGCAACTCGAGTTGAAACTGAGCGCCCGGCCCGTCACGGCTGCGGAACTGACGCCAAAGGACGGGAATTGCGAATACTTTACGGCTGCCTCCTTAGGAGAAGTGTTGACGGTCCGGCCGCGGCAGCCCGGCGACCGGCTGCGGCCTTTTGGCGCTAAATCAGCAAAGAAACTGAAAAAACTGGTGGCCGACGCCAAGCTCGGCCCGGCGGCGAAGCGCCGGTTAATCGTCATTTGCAATGAGGCAGACGAGATTCTGTGGGCGCCGGGCGTGCGCCGGGCGGAAACCGGCCGGGTCACCCCTGAAGACACGGAGATTGTTGAACTGCGCGCGCAGGCGCTAAACGAGGGAAATCATGGCATTGATTGAATGTAAATTCTTTTCGGACGTGCTGGGGATGTGTTGCTCGATGAACGTAATCCTGCCGCAACGCACCACGGCGCAGATTGGCTTGCGGGGCGTGGGCGGCGGCGACAGCTACCCCACGCTGTATCTGTTGCACGGCCTGAGCGACGATCACTCGATCTGGCTGCGGCGAACGTCTATCGAGCGCTACGTGGCCGAACTCGGGTTGGCGGTGGTGATGCCCTGTGTGCATCGTGGGTTCTACACGGATATGAAACACGGCCTCCGCTACTGGACCTTTATCAGCGAGGAACTGCCGCGAGTCTGCCGGTCGTTCTTTAAGCTGAGCGCGGCGCGCGAGCACAACTTTGCCGTGGGACTTTCCATGGGCGGCTACGGCGCGTTCAAGTTGGGGCTGCGCTGCCCGGAGAAATTCGCCGCCGTGGCAAGCCTTTCCGGCGCCCTGGTCCTGGGCCGCCTCCGCCGCGAGTGGAAGGAGTGGGACGCCGAATTCCGCACAATTTTCGGCCCGCCTGAAGAGTTCGAAGGCAGCGAGAATGACCTGCTTTACCTGGCGCGCCAACTCGCTGAATCAGATAAGCCCAAACCCAAGTTCTACGCCTGGTGCGGGACCGATGATTCGCTTTATGAAGACAACCAGAAGTTTCGCCGGCATGCAGTCGAGCTAGACTTGGACTATAGCTACGAGGAAAGCCCCGGCGGCCATGACTGGGCCTGCTGGGACCGGCAGATTCAACGCGTCCTCGAATGGCTCCCCCTGCCGCAAGACTAACCGCGGCGCTGGGGGCCGCGATTCTTTGCCGAGCGAAGCGAGGCTTTGGAGTGCGGCGGCTTGACGCCGCTTTCACTGGCTGCGGAGCAGCCTGGAAAGAATCAACGCCTCCCGCTCCGCGGGAAATTAAAGCGCTGTCGAGCCAGCGCACTCCAAAGCCTCGCTGCGCTCGGCCGGGGTTATTCCGGCTCAAAAATCATCCCTTACGTTAAGGCGGTCGGTCTTGAAACTGGCGACGGTTTTTTGAAAAGCTCTATTAGCGTTCTGCTGGAACCACCAGGCAGAACAGTAAGGATATTCCATCGCGACCCGCACAATACCATGATGAACCGGATTATTGTGCACGTAGTTGAGCCTGGCCAGGTAAGACCGTTGATAGGTAATATGCGAGTCCCAAAACTCGTACCACACCCGTCTCCCGGACATCCCATCCAAGTGGTTCAATATGCGGGCCGTACTCGTGTGCAATGTCGAAATGAAAACTTTTAGTGATCCCGGGTCACGTGGCGAGATGGCGATAAAATGGTAATGGTTAGCCAAGATGGCCCAGGCCTGTAGGCGCCACTCGTGTTCATTGGCCAAAACGAAAAGTCTGTCTCGAACTAGGCTCAGCTTCTCAGGCGTGTTAAAGAAATCTGTCTTGTGGTACGTACCAGCAGTGACCATATAACTGCCCCGCTCATCGAGCCGGTGAACCGGAGCATGCGGCCAATCAGACACCATGTTGTTCTCTCCTGAAGCAAAAGTGTCCCGACGAGCGCTCGGAATGGTCAACACGCCATCATGGATTCCCTCAGTATAATACGTGCAAAATCCGGAAAAACCCCTAAACGTGGAAAGAGTTCGCGAGGTATCTTTTGAGCAGCAGGCCCTTTGGAGTGCGGCGGCTTGACGCCGCTTTCACTGGCTGCGGAGCAGCCTGGCAAGAATCAACGCCTCCCGCTCCGCGGGAAATCAAAGCGCTGTCGAGCCAGCGCACTCCAAAGCCTCGCTTCGCTCGGCGCCTTACGGGTTTCAAGAATAATCGCCAAAAGCGCTTGACATCGCCGTCACGCACATTATCTTATACCTTATAGTCATAGAGTCAGCACAAAGAACCACGGTGGCAAACGGGAGGTCCGAAGATGAAGAGGTCGTCAAGCCAAAGTAAAACCCGATTTACCTTGATCGAATTACTGGTGGTGATCGCGATCATCGCCATCCTCGCGTCCATGCTCCTGCCGGTATTGAGCAAGGCGAAGGGAAAGGCCCAAAGCTCGGTATGTCTGTCAAACTTGAAACAGATCTGGCTGGCAGGCATAATGTACGCAGACGACCAGGATGACGAGATGTTTTCCCGGCGATACCGCGAGACCACGCCGCCGTACGGCCGCTGGGACTGGTATCCAGATAACATCGGCCAGGCCCGCAAAGGCTGGCAAGACAATCTGCTCGAAAACGATTATAGCGGGGGGCCGGAGCTTTTTAACTGTCCAGCCGGCGGCACCGGCCTGGTCGGTGAGCCCGCTCCGCTGGAGGTGAGTGACAACTGCGTCAATTACGCCATGAACTGCTTTCTGGATGATAACATGACTTGTCTGCCCGGTTCTGCTGGCCGAGCGGCCTTTGGCGGCTGGAAGATGGACTGGATTGTCGCGCCGGATGAAGGTCTGTTTATCGCCGACAGTCATGGCTCAAAATATGATTTCAATCCGAGCCACCGGGCCTATTGGACGGGCAAATACGATTCTTTTATGGCCGGTGTGGCCAATCGGTTCAGGCACGCGAACGGCCGCGGGGTCAACGTCCTTTTCTTCGAGGGACATGCGGAGACTATGAACCCTTTCAAGACACCTATGTTTACCTGCCCGCCTTTCGGCAGTTGGGAAGCATTCACGATCAGCCCCCTCTGGTGTCCTTGGAACGGCGGCTACTTCTAACCGCTGCCGCGGCGAACGGGAGATTGTGAAGATGAAGACGTGGTCAAGCAAAAGCAAAACCCGATTTACCTTGATCGAATTACTGGTGGTGATCGCCATCATCGCCATTCTCGCGGCGATGTTGCTGCCGGTCCTCAGCCGGGCGCGGATCATTACCTATGGGGCGGTGTGCATGTCCAATCAGAAGCAGATTGGCTTGGCGCTCAGCATCTACCGCGACGACTACGAGGACTATGTGCCAATCCACATCGGCGGCTCCACCGTAATCCACAGCTGGCGCCGGCTCCTGGCTGAGAATGCCGACCTGCCGCCGGTGCTCTACGATTGCCCGGCCAGCAAGCTCCACCTCGCCGGTTCCCAGGCTTACAACGACATGAACACCGGCAGCCTGGGCGTGATCGGCGCCGATCTCCACGCCTACATCTTTCGGACTTCCCCCTGGACCGGCGACCCGTGGGACAACCCGTGCGGCATCCATAAGAACAACTCCTGGGATCCCCGCGACATGGCCTGGTCCGCAAGAGCCGGCGCCGGCTGGAAGAATCCGGAAAACAGCATGTACTGCGCCGACAGCTACATCACCACGGACACGACATCGGTTCAATACCCCAGCATCGAAGCCGACTTCGGCACCGATCACATCCATAATCCCAACGGGGCGAACTACATTGCCTGGGGCGCCTGGTGCCGGCGCTTCGCGGATCGGCACTTCGGTACCAATGTGCTGATGCTCGACGTCTCCGTCACACGCTGGAAAACCCGGGACCTGGACGCGATGAGCCTCGAAAACTCCCCCGAGAATATCTGGGATGTTTTCTGAATTCAGATGGAGACTGGCGAGTATGACCCGAAAGCCATTTGCCGCCTGCCCTTCGGAATGTGCCGCCAGGGGTCTGCGCTACGCACGTCGTTTCACCCTGATCGAACTCCTGGTCGTCATCGCCATCATCGCGATCCTGGCGGCGATGCTGCTGCCGGTGTTGTCGCGAGCGAAGAGTGTGGCAATACGCGTGACCTGCACCAGCAATCAACATCAGGTCTACCTTGGTCTAAGCATGTACGCGAACGACGAAGACGGTTTCATTCCACCGGCCGGTATCGCTGATCTACCGAATCGAATCTATTGGACGACGGACAATTTTTGGGCTGAGCCCGTAACGGCTGACCTCCGCGGCATGAGAGACTACTGGACACCCGATATTGCCGTGTGTCCCGGCTTCGCCAGAGGCGCCAACTACGGCGACAGCGCCTGGCGCAACTATTGGATGAACTGGACGATGCCAGGTTTTGATTGGGACACGATTCCCCACTGGGACCGCAATTGGCTCGGCTACTACTACCTCCAGGGCGACCACATCATCTGGGAAATCCGCTATGGCATATATCGGGGAATGCACGCATTGAAGATGGGCCGCGACTATCCTTGCGGCCACCAACCGAGAGGCAGCTTCAACGGTCGGGTTCTCGCTCACTGCCTGGCTTACAACGGTTCGCAGATCACGCCCTACTGGCAGCCTCTGGCGGCTGTACTCGGTGAGCCATGGATCAGCTTCCCTCACGACCCCGGCAGGCCCAGCGGGGTAAACGCAACCTTTGGTGACGGCGCCACCATCTGGCTGGGAATAGAGCACATGCGTTACCAATACAACGGCTGGACAACGCTGAATCTGGCTTTTGACTTCACGCCGTAGTCCCATTCATTGGCTGGGGTCGCTGGTAATGGGCCACGGCTACTGGTCTGATTTGAAGGAACAGTAGTCATAGACGCGTAACAACGGCAAGAACGGGTCCAAGGTCACCTTTTGTATTTATTGTCAAGTATATCCGGTGCCGGCGCTGAGTCAAGTGTGTTTCAATAGGGAGCTTGATATTGGGCGGGGGTGGTGTACTTTACCTTTTGCGGGAAAATGGTGAAAGGGTTGGTATTTCCGATTGCGAGATGTACTATGGTTGGCAATAGAACAGGAGGACCGAAAGAATGCGTATCAGATCATTCTTTACCTTGATTGAGCTGCTGGTGGTGATCGCGATCATCGCGATCCTGGCCGCGATGCTGTTGCCGGTGTTGTCCATGGCCCGGTGCAAGGCCCGCGACGTGTTGTGTCTGGCCAATAACAAGCAGCTATACCTGGCCTTACACATGTACGGCGACGACCACGACCGGCGTTTGCCAGATGCCTGGCACATTATGGAGCGCCAATGGCAAGGCTGGCAATGGTCGAGATTTCTGCACAATAAGATGGCTGACTATCTGGAACCCCGCAATCCGGCGTGGCTCGATCCCGGCTGGTCCGCGGCTTATCGCTATCAGGAAGGCCTGAACGTAAGCGGCACCCCGGACGACCCGGCCGCCGGCTCGGTACCGGGCACGCCGGAGAATTTCGGCGAAGGTTATTATTATACCGCCTGGTTCTGGACCTATTTTTGGACTCCCGCAGAACAGCTCATATACGCCGAAAGGGTGCGCTTTGACGTGCCGAAGAATCCGGGCGGCGCAAAGGTACTGTCCTGCATGCTGCCGCAGCAGACCCCATCCCTCGGAATGATCGGGCCCCACAAACTCGGCAAATCCTGGAACCTCCTGTGGCTCGACGGCACCGTTACCGAATCCACCGGCTATTGGGGAACCCCATCCACATTCGACATCTACTGCAACCAGTCCGGCAACTGGGACCCCTAGCCGCCCCGACTTGTCGGGGCAGAGCAGGAGAAAGGCAACCATGCCGCAATTCTTGTTGGAGTTCAAACTTTAGTTTGCTCCTGCGGAGTCCTTGTATAGCTCAGCAAGCTGAAGCTTGAACTCCAACAGCTTGTTCCCTCTGAACGTAAGGCTCCTTGACCTTCCCCCTTCTTTAATTCTTCCTTTCCGGTTCGCACTTCTAACAAAAACTGCTATATTTTATCAGGCTACCCTTGACAGCATATATATGGTCGCCTATATTATTAGGATGAGCAACACATCTTGGACAAAACCAAAGCAGGAGTTTCTCTGATGAATATTCTAAGACCGAAAACGATAAACGTGCGCTGTGAATTTTGCGGCGCAGTTTTGCCGCCGCCAACGGCCTATGGCCGACCGCGGCGGTTCTGTGATAATTCGGACCGGTGCAGCCTGAAATTCTGGCGGGACCGGCGCGCCGTGAAGCGCGGCCTAAAGGTCCGCCGGAAGAATATGATAGAACGTTACACTCGGGCGGCAGCGTGGCTGGAAGCCGAGGAGGAACGCCGGGCACGCGAGGCGGAGGTCATCGAGTTGCTGAATGGGGCGGCATACGCCTTGGCGCTGGACGCCCTGGCGCATGAGTATCTGCCGTTGCCCGTTGCGCAAGCCACGTGCTTAGCGGCAGATATGGCCGAAGGCGGCGGCTTGGACCTGACGACCCGCCAAGCTCTTGAACATGAAGCTACGACAGCAGCCGCGGCATCGTGCCCGCCTGGAGACCACCGCAAGCTCACTGAAACTGCAAACGAGGCTATTACCCGCGCCTTAACCCGCCTTACCGCCCGGCTGGACAGTCGCGACCTCGATCCTTGGGGGGCCTCGCGTCTCGCGAAGGCGGTGTTCAAGCTACACCAGCGGCGGTCAAGTGCGCTGAAAGCCAAAGCACGGCGCGACAAATGGCGGCCCGCTCCTCCAATCCCCCCGGGCCTTCTCAAGCGCTCATTTTACATCATCTGGGGCTTGGGCGACCCCGACAATGACCCAGAACTCCGGCAGGCTTTAGAAGAGTATCCGGTTACGTTGCAGCAACTGCAAAAAGTCTTGGAGGGTCTTCGTTCTCTGCCGGGTCTTTCGCCGGGGTTCGTGGCCATGATGGAGGCCGCGGAAGCGGCGCAACGCGAAGGGTCCC
>SDBT01008122.1_pt1 | contig 17195 bp, 9 predicted proteins | sample 2277101 | NCBI WGS metagenome assembly SDBT01 (sample SAMN10404973, study PRJNA504765) | marine sediment metagenome | isolation source: marine sediment core GS10_PC15, 103 cmbsf | place: Arctic Ocean: Southern Knipovich Ridge | collected 2010
AGAGATTAAACATGCGCAGTTCCGGGGGCGCCGATGAGGGAGGTAAGGGAATGGCGTTAAAAATCTGAATAGTAGCGAAGCCATTTCAGTGAATTTACCCACACAAAATGGAAGAGAACCATTTTATTTTACGTCTTTCCTCTTCTAAAGCTTTTCTTACTCATTGAAAAATGCCTATGAGATTTTCTTAGCAGAAAAATCGTCTGAATTAATGTTTGTAATTCCAAATGATCCAATATCATTTAGAACTTGCATTGTACTACAATATAATTATAGAATAATTATGAAAGACGTACGATTTGAATGGGACAGAAAAAAGGACCTGGCTAATTTTCGTAATCACGGTGTTGAATTTGAAGAGGCCAAAACTGTTTTTTACGATGAACGTGCCATTGAATTTTATGATGAAGATCATTCTTCGAAGGAAGGCCGCTATTTAATAATAGGATTGAGCTTAAAAGTTAGGATCCTGCTAGTGAGTTACACATTTAGAGAAAGAAGTGATGAAGATTTAATCAGAATGATATCTTCCCGAAAGGCAACAAAAAGCGAACAAAAGGTCTATTTTGAGAGATCAATATGAAAAAAGAATACGATCTTAACAAAATGAAGGGAAGAAAGAATCCCTATGCAAATCGCCTAAAGAAACAGATAACGATTCGTTTGGATAAAACGACAATAGAATATTTCAAAACTCTAGCCAATGAAACGGGATTCTCATACCAAACGCTCATCAATTTCTATCTAAAGGACTGTGCTGATAATCATAAAAAGCTTAAAGTCCAATGGATCGAGCCTCATTCATGAACAGGGAAAAACAATCATTTTAGTAACACATGAAGAACACATTGTTGAACATGCTACCCGGATTATCAGACTCCGTGTAAACAATTTTGCACGGATTAAGTGTAGAGATTGTGGTCTGGGCGAGTATTTCTGAAAGCATTAGTAACTGCTTTTTGTCGAGAAATTCTTATCCTTTCAGGCTCAATCCGCCGCTGCCGTGAACAGCGTCATCGCTTCCAGGCTTTCCTGAACTATATCAAACTCATAAGAAACCTATCTGCAGATGCGACATAAATCCCATTCGTATACATATTGACTTCTGGTTTCATTACAAGCTGATACACATATGGAATTTTCAACCTGTCTTTAAAATAGTGAACTGACTTAGATATATTCGTATCCGAGGACTTTGTCTCTACAGCAAACCAGGGTTTCTTGTCAATTGTCACTAAAAAATCCACTTCTTTCTTGTCTACATTTCTCAAAAAACAAAGCTCGGCCTTGTAACCTTCGAAATCATATAAAAAATGACAAAACTTCAATAAATGTGCAGCAACCATATTTTCAAATCTAGCAGATAGGTTCTCAATTTCTGACCAATCCCAAAGATAGAGCTTTGGCTCTTTCTTGATCGATCTGACAACACTGCGGGCAAAAGGATAAATTCTGAATTGATAATAAAATGTTTCGAGGATATTCAGCCAATGAGAAACCGCACGGTGGCTAACTTCCAGATCTTCGCGAATCGCATTGATAGATAAAAGAGATCCGACTTTTTCTGGAAGAATATCGCTCAGCAATTTCATACTTCCCAGATCTCTGATTTGTTCCACATCTGTGATGTCTTCACGAAAAAGCCTCTCAATTTTCTCGTTGTGCCAACGGCGCAAAAAACGAGGACTGCTTTTTAAGAGTGGTTCTGGAAATCCACCGAATTTGAGCAAGGTCTCAAATTCCTCCCGGTAACTTCGATCTTGTATTTCTATCTCTTGAAATATTTCAGTCTTATTCTTTTTCTCCAAGAATTCCGCTAAGGAAAATGGATGAAGACGATAGTAATGGTATCTTCCTTGGAGAGAGTCACCTCCTCTACGGTAGATATCGAGTCGTGAGCTGCCAGTGACTAAGAATTTATACTTGGTTTTGAGTTTGTCATATTCTCCCTTTATCAGGCTTTTCCATTTCTTGTATTTATGAATTTCATCCAAAATGATAAGCTCTACAGTTCCTGGCCACTCTGAACGTATTATTTTTTTTCGATCCTCTCTATTATCCCAGTTAAAATAAGCATGGCTCTTGAATTTCTCAGCAATGAGGTCTACAGCAAAAGTGGTCTTTCCGACCTGTCGTGGTCCTCCGATAAAAACCATTTTTTCATAAAGATCTTCATAAACGAATGGAATTAAATATCTCTTTTTTGTCATGAATTTATTATAAATATTTTTTTAACGAAAATCAAATATATTTGCTTATAAGCAAAATATATCGCGTATAATTTTGCCTTAAGGCTAAAATATTCGCACGAAGAGTTTTTGGGGTCAGCAATAGTTTTTGGGGTCAGACCAAGGCAGCAATCCAAGAAATTATCGCATGTCATTCCCTCTTAGATGAACTTTTTGTCTTGAAACGTCCTTAGATCCATTTTTTAATACGAAAAAAGCAACCTAAGAGCCATTTATCCAACAAAAACAAGAATAACTCTTTTAATATCAATATGTTAAAATATGTTAAAATGGTCTGACCCCATTAAGAAGCTTTGAGGATAAAGATCATGTTTAATTTATATTTTATCGGACGCATCGCCAGTAATGAAGCCAGGCTGCTCATGCGGTCATGGGCATTTCGCATTTTTTCAGCTCTTGCTTTGATTATCCTGGCCCTTGTCAATATTGCCATCGTGACTCGGGGCATATCGACCCCCTACTACATCAGTTCTCTTTCAGGCTCCCTGCCCTTAAACAGCCTTAAACTTTTTAATATCTTCCAGGGGATCATTGTTGCATTAGTTGCCACAGAATTTTTTAAACGGGACAAAAAAAACGATTCCATCCAAGTGGTCTTTGCCCGCTCTTTTTCTAATGTTGAATATTATCTGGGAAAAGCGTTGGGCATTCTCTCGGTATTTTTGCTCTTGAATTTGGCCGTACTGATTCTCACTTTTGTTTTCCATTTCTTTTTCTCCAGCACAGTTTTTGCCCTGCAGCCGTATTTTCTGTACTTTTTACTGATTTGTCTTCCGACCTTGATCTTTATGATCGGATTGGCCTTCTTTTTGTCTTCGCTGCTGCGAAGTCAAGCGGTGGTCTTTCTCATTCTTCTGGCCTATTCTTTTTTGGTTCTGGTATTCCTGGGAGCCCCGTTTTTTGGTCTTTTTGATGCCTATGCGTTTTATCTTCCCCTTATGTGGTCGGATTTTATAGGCCTCGGCAGCATCGGTTCCATCCTGAAAATCCGCTTGGCCTATGTATTAATGGGCTTGAGTTTCTTTTTTGTTTCGCCTCTGCTTTTTAAAAGATTGCGGCAGTCGTCACTCTCGATTTTGGTGTCAGGCTCTCTCTCCATTGTCTGTTTGGTACTGGTCGTAATCCTAGGATTCAGTTATACAAACGGTCATTTGGTTGACAGAAATTACCGCAATCAGCTCAGAGAATCGAGCCAGAGCTATCGAGAAACTTTGTCACCATCCATTCGCAGTTATGATATTCAACTCAAACACAAAGGCAATTCGATCAGCGCCACGGCACAATTGGATATGGTCAACGTATCTCCCACTGCCCTCGATACAATTCTAATGACAATCAATCCCGGCTTAAAAGTCGATTCAATCGCCAGCAGTGGAAATCCCCTCGATTTCCGGCAGGACAACCACCTTCTTCACATAACACCATTTGAGCCCCTCCAATTTGAGGATTCAATGGGTTTGACCATTTCCTATTCCGGAAAAATCGATGAACGCTACTGTTTTCTCGATATCGAAAAGGAACGCTACGAAAGCCGGTACAGGCTCTGGATCTATGACATTCCGAAGCATTATGCTTTTATCACACCCAATTTTGTTCATCTCACTCCGGAATGCGGGTGGTATCCAATTTCAGGCCTTCCGCCGGGCGCAGCTTACCCGGCAATGGCTGCCCCCAGTTATTCCAAATACTCTCTCACCGTCACCACACTCGAAGGTTTAACCGCCATCTCCCAGGGCAAGCCAGAAATTCAAACCCAAGACAATACAACTCAATATACATTCAAGCCCGAAGCTCTGCTGCCGAAAATATCCCTGACAATCGGCTCTTACCAGCATCGCGAAATCACGATCGACAACATCGCCTACTCACTCTATGTGCGGCCGGGCCACGACTATTTTGATCCTCTCATGGATCACATCCAAGAAAATGATATACTCACTACCCAAATAAGGGGATTTTTAGATCAGCTCGAGCTGTTCCTCGGTGTGTACTACCCCTACAAACGCTTCGCCCTTGTTGAAGTGCCCATAAACATCATCAGTTACCATCGTCTTTGGACCCTCGCGCATGAAACGGTCCAGCCTCAGCTGACCTTTATCCCGGAAATGGCCACAATAAACACGTATGGTCAACTGCGTTTCCCCCAGGAACAAGAAAGGGCTATGCGGAGCAGAGAGGTGCCTGTAGCCTGGAGCGGGATTCAGAGGGGGGCTTTGTGGCGCTTTGTTAACTGGAATTTGATCGGCAATACAGATTATATCGATCCATCTACAGTCAAGACAGTCGACAGGATGAGACGAAACAGAATGGGATTTAACTTCAAGGCCGATATCGAAACGCAGTTCGATATTATTCCCAATTTTGTCCCCTTCAATTCTTTGGTCGTATCAACAAGGTGGCCCGTCCTCAACTTTGCCTTCGAATCGTACATGCGCAAGCGTGTGGCAGCTCCCCTGATTATGGAGAGACAAACAAGGACCGGGAGCGGGCTATCCCCTGAAGAGGAATCCAATTTTGATTTAAAAGACCAATCGCTTGCCGAAATGATCACGGATCCGGATCTCGAAACAGCCGTCGTTCACGGCGCTCTCCAAGTCAAAGCACAAACTCTTTTGGCCCTCATTCAAGCCAAATATGGAAAGGAAGATTTCGATAAAAAATTCACAGGCTTCTTCAACCGTCAGAAACCCGGCATTATCACTGAACAAGAGCTGACGGACTTCTTCTCCAGTTTGGGGGATATCTCGCTTGCTGAGATCGTCGATGAGTGGTACACCGGCAAGGAGATGCCCGGCTTTATTATGGGAGATGTTGAAAACTATGACCTAGTTGTCGGAGAAAGGACCCGGACACAAGTAAAATTCCTCATCGCTAATCCCACGCCCGCAGAAGGCATCGTAAAGTTCAGGCTGCGGGGCCGGGCAGCACGGGGAGGAGCATCCCCGGATATTTATACGCGAGCACTCCTTATCCCTGCTTTAACCACCATGCAGGTTGGAATTGTTACTGATCAACCGCCCGCCTCCATGACTGTCGAAACCCTTGTCTCCCAAAACATCCCCGCAGCCATCGACGTGCCTTTTCAGGGAAAACGGGCCGTAAGAGAGGAGAGGCCTTTTGATGGAAACATCAGCAAGCCCTATGAACGGTCAGATTTGTTTCCCGAGGATGAAATCATAGTTGATAATAATGATCCAGGATTCGAGATTATTGGTGAAGCCAAACAGAACTGGCTCAGCCGCTTCCTGAAAAATCTATTCGACATCGAGGAAAAATCGACGGTTTTTACCGGCATGAATCTCCTCAGTCCCCCTGCATTCTGGACGCAGTCAACAGCGCCGGATTTTTATGGTGAGATAGTCCGTTCAGCCTATATAAAAGAATCCGGGGAGGGCAAGGAAAAGGTAAAATGGAAAACAGATATCATGGAAGCAGGAGAGTACGACATCTACTTTTATCAGCCTTTCGCTCAGAGGATGTGGCAGGGCGTTGCCGCAAGACAAGCGGCTGCGGCAGGAAAATCATTCAGGACAGCCAGGGGAACAAAGTATTTTTCGATCTCGGTCGGAAAAAAGATAGAGGAAGTAGAAATCGATCTGAATAATATAGAACTTGGATGGAACCTCATCGGAACTTTTGTACTGGATGCCGGGCCCAACACCATTGAGCTCAGTGACAAAAACGAGGCCGGATATGTAGTGGCGGATGCCGTCAAATGGGTGAAAAATGGAAGAAATTTAGACAGAGAGTTGTCTAAATAGATAAATAGACAAAACACACACTTACGTTCTTGACTTTATGAGGAGACTTTGAAAATGAGACAAAAAAGAAATAGAAAAAAGAGAAGCCTGCGGCCGCAAAGCCTACTCTGGTTGTTGGTGCTATTTCTCTCCATCTTAACGGGATTCAATCATCAGACTTTCGCACAGGAACTGACATTAGAAAAAGCTCTGGAGATTGCCTTTAAAAACAGTCCGTCTATACAGGCCGCCGCGTATAATCTTGACATCAGCCAACACAACCTCCAAGCACAGATAGCCGGAAACAAGTCTCAGTTCAACCTGACGCTCACACCCTACACATACTCGAATGTCAAAGTGTTCAATGAATTGACAGGGCAATACAACGTCCAGGAGCTGACAAAATCAGAGGCACGGCTTACGATCAGTCAGCCGATTATTTGGACTGATGGCGAGATTACGCTCACAAACCGGTTCAACTGGCAGGACGCCTCGAGTTCTTATACGGGATCTGTCAAAGAATCCACATTCAGCAATTCACTCTTTTTAACACTGAGTCAGCCCCTCTTTACATACAACCGCCTCCAGTTGCAAATTACAGAACTGGAGTTATCCTTGGAGGAAGCACAGTTGAGTTTTGCCATCCAGAAACTACAGATCGAAAGATCGGTCACCCAGCAGTTTCTCAACCTGTTTTATTCTTGGAGAAGCCTGGAAATCGCAGAGCAGGAGCTGGTCAATTCCACAGAAAGCTTTCAGATCATAGAGAGCAAAGTCGACGCCGGAATTTCTGCTCCGGAGGAGCTCTACCAGGCAGATCTGACTCGCGCCAACAGCCAGGCCAGCGTACAGAACAAACACATGCAGTACGAAAATTCCCAGGATAGTTTTAAAGTTCTCCTGGGTCTTCCTCTAGAGAACGAGTTGATCATAGTTGCCGATATCCGGAAATCTCTTGTGGACGTGGACCTGGCTCAAGCCATTGATCACGGACTGGCCTTTAGAATGGAGCTGCGGCAGAACGATATCGCAATCCAGAATGCCCTGCACAACCTCATCCAAGCCGGAGCGGTCAATGAGTTTAAAGCCGAGGTGAATGCAACCCTTGGTTTAATCGGGACGGATCCAGGTTTTGGGAAGATTTATGATGCCCCCAATGTCGACCAGATTGTGCAGGTTTCCGTCAATATCCCGCTTTTCGATTGGGGAAGGAAGAAACATATACTGGCATCCAGTCAAGCCCAAATTGACTCACAACGATTGTCCGCCAGTGAAGAGATCAAAAATATCAAACTTGAAATTCGTCAGGCCTACCGGAGCCTTCAGAACCAGAGGAGACAAATCGAAATCGCAGAAAAAAACGTGATCAACGCCCAACGGACCTACGAGATCAATCTTGAACGCTACAAAGGCGGGGATCTCTCTGCCTATGATATGCAGCTCTATCAATTACAGTTGACCCAGGAGCAGCTCGATGAAGTGTCGGCGCTCATCAGCTACAAGATCGCACTGCTGGACCTTAAAATTCGCACACTCTGGGATTTTGAAAACAATGTATCGGTCATCGACATTAAAACAGGAGAATCAAAGTGAAAAAAACCGCTATAATAATTTTGCCCATCGTGCTTCTTTTGACGCTATCCGGCTGTAGAGAGGAAAGAATGGACATATCGTCAGAGTCGACTATTCCGGTGAGAGTCGAATCCCTTCAGCTGAAATCGATCAGGGAGTATGTCACGGCCACCGGCACTGTATTTGCCGCGAAAGAAATGTTACTTCTGCTCGAACAGGCGGGGTATTATCAGCTGCAGAGCAATCCCCGCACAGGACGTCTCTTTGCCATGGGAGACATTGTCAAGTCCGGAGAAACACTGATTATTATCACAAATCCTGAATATGTCAATTCAGTCGCCATAGTTTCAAGAAAACTCAACTTTGAAAGCTCAGAGCGCGAACACGAAAAACAAAAGGCCATCTATGAAAAAGGCGGCATCACGCTCAGTGAACTGACATCTGCCGAACGCACCTTCATCGATGCAGGATACGCCTACGAAAATGCCAAGCTGGCCCTGGCCAAACTCGAAATCAAGGCCCCCTTCTCAGGCACAATTGTCCAGCTGGATCATTACGCCCAAAACCAGTGGCTGAATGCCGGCATCAGTGCGGCTACTGTTATGGATTATTCCACACTTTTTTCCGATGTCTCTTTACCGGGAAAAGAGATGAATAGTGTCTCCCGAAACCAGAAGGCTGAAGTGACCAATTTCAGTTCTGCCGTAAACACGCTCGATGCCAGAATAGACCAAATTTCACCGGCGCTCGATCCGGAAAGCCGGATGTTTACACTGAGACTTAAAATCCCCAATCCCAACCTCTTTTTTAAACCCGGAATGTTCATCAAAGCGGATATCATCGTCAATGAAAAAGAGTCCGCTCTTGTGATTCCCAAGGACATCATTCTCGAACGACGGGGGCGCAAGACGGTTTATGTGGTTGTTCGAGGATATGCCCAAGAAAGACGGCTTCAGACCGGCATGGAAAATCCTGACGAGATCGAGGTCATCGAAGGATTACAAGAAAACGAGAGTCTGGTGATAGAGGGTTTCGAAACACTTCGAAACCGATCCCGAGTCAATGTCCTCAAATAATACTCCTTTAGGTGTAAAGAATGTATAAACTGGCCCGTTTTTCAGTCAAATATCCGACAACAATTCTTATGATCATCCTGGCCATATTGCTGCTTGGATACATCTCATTCCAGCGGTTGGGTATAGATCTCCTGCCGGATCTTAACAGCCCCAAACTGTTTGTCAGAGTCACTGCCGGAGAACTCCCTCCGGAAGAGATGGAACAAAAATTCACTTCATCCATGGAATCTCAGGCTGCCCGTCAAAAAAATGTGATAAATGTCTCTTCGGTAACACAGGTCGGTCAGGCTTTGATCGCGGTCGAATACGCTTGGAAGTCTGATATGGACGAGGCCTTTCTCGACCTCCAGAAAGCCATGACGGCATTCGCTCAGAATCCGGCAGTGGATGAAATTTCCGTGAGCCAGCTCGATCCAAACGCACGACCGGTGGTTGTTGTTTTTCTCTCCCATCCCCAGATCAGCGACCTTGACCAGCTGAGGCAGACCGCGGAGACCAATATCCGTAACGAATTGATCCGCCTTCCAGGAGTCGCGGCCGTTGAAATCATCGGAGACCAAAGGCGGGAAATTGAAGTCAAAACAGATGCCTATACGCTCGAAGCCTATGGACTGACTCAAAGCCAGCTGGCCAGCGCCATCAGCAATTCGAACCAAAATATGTCCGGTGGATCGATTGTGGAAATGGGCATAAGTTACACAATCAGGGGTATTGGGGAGCTGACTTCTGAAGACGACCTCAACGCCCTCATTGTAAATTACATAACGCAAACCACTGCAGCCGGAACAACCGTGAAGACACCCATCTATCTGCGCGAAGTTGCAGATGTCAGCACTGTCCTTCGTAGCCCGGAAAACATTGTCCGCCTCAACGGTCAACAGGGATTGGCCCTCGAAATCTTTAAGGAAGCAAAGACCAACACAACGGCGGCCTCCAAGAGTATCCATGAGCAGCTCGACTACATGAGAGGGGGTCTTTCAGGTTATGATCTTTTTGTGATTCAAGATCAGGCCCGTTTCATCCAATCCTCAATCAAAGAAGTTGAGAAGGCAGGATTAATCGGAATTTTTCTGGCCGTTCTCGTTCTGTATATCTTTCTCCGCCGGATTGGAATCACGGCCGTCATCAGCCTGGCCATTCCCATTTCTGTTGTGGCCACCTTCAGCTTGATGTACTTCAACGGCCTCTCCCTCAACATCATGACTCTTGGAGGCCTCGCGCTTGGAGCCGGTATGCTTGTGGATAATGCCATTGTGGTTGTGGAAAACATAACTCGTCATCTTGAAGAAGGTTTGTCCCTTGCCGAGGCGGCCGTGCGGGGAACGGGCGAAGTCGGCGGGGCCATCACAAGCGCAACTCTCACTACAATCATTGTCTTCCTGCCCATTGTGTATCTGCATGGCATCGCGGGAGAGCTTTTTAAGGATCAAGCCTGGACAGTGGCTTTTTCACTGCTGTCTTCTCTTTTTGTAGCCATGGCCGTTATTCCGATGCTCTGCTCCCGCCTGCTCAAGACCAAGGAGAGGACAAAACCCGTCAAATCCATCCATTTTCCGGCTTACGGAAGTTTTTTGTCTTGGGTACTCAAAAGAAGAGGAGTCGTCATCCTTTTTGCAATTGTACTCGTGGCTGCTGCCGCCCTGATCATTCCCCAAATCGGCAGCGAATTTATTCCCCATGCCGAACAGGGAGAGATGTTCATCAGCCTGGAGCTGCCGGAAGGAACAGATCTCGAACGCACGCACGGGGCCGTAAAGAATCTGGAGGCCGTGATCCAGCAAAAATTCGGGGATCAACTCGATTTTATTTTCTCAAAAGTGGGGCCGGCAGGAACGGTCCTCGATCAAAGCAGCGCGCTCGCTGACGATAACAACGCCCTTATTCAGCTGGTCTTTGATCAGGAATCCAGGTTTTCCACCGACGAAATCGCATCCTGGTTGAATATTTTGCTTTCAGAACTCCCTGATATAGAGGCCCAGCTTGTCCAACAGCAGACCGCCCTGCAAACGACCTTAGGCACATCGGTGGCCCCGCTGATCGTAGAAATCAAAGGAGAGGAGCTTGAAATTCTGGCTTTGCTTGCGGAAAATGTACAAGAACAGCTGAACGGAATACAAGAGCTGTCCAACATTGAAACGGGTTTTCAGGAGGGAAGACCGGAGATCAATCTCGAAATCGACCGGACGGTCGCGGCTCAGTTTTCTCTAACAGCCAACGACATCAGCTCCCAACTGAAGAATTTGCTGTCCGGCCAGGACTTGGGAGAAATGGAAGACGGCGGCGAATTCATCAACATCACTCTCAGCACTCCAAAAGTGACACTGAATGCCCTGGAAGGTGTGCTCCTCCAGTCATCAACAGGAGGAAGGGTCAGGCTCGATGAGGTGGCCAGGTTGGTCAGGACAACCTCCCCTCGAGAAATCATAAGAAACAATCAAACTCGCGTGGCTGAAATACAAGCCAATATTTCGGGGGGGATTCCGTTCAACAGAATCGTTGAAAAAGTGGAGGCTGCTGTCCGAAACATTCCCATGCCGGAGGACTACTCCTTTTCGATTACAGGTGAAGAAAAACTTCGGAGGGAATCCTTCGGCAGTCTCAAGTTTGCACTGCTGCTGGCCATAATACTCGTTTACATGGTCATGGCCTCACAGTTCGAGTCTCTCCTGCATCCTTTTGTTATTCTTTTGACCATCCCCCTGGCAGGAGTGGGGGCCGTTCTTCTGCTTTGGACGCTCCGGATGCCGTTCAATATCATGTCCATGATTGGCATCATTATCCTGGTTGGGATTGCTGTTAATGATTCCATTATCCTTGTCGACCGCATTAACCAGAACCGAAGAGCAGGGATGGACATTCCTTCTGCCATCATCGATGCAGGACAAACCCGGATTCGCCCCATCCTCATCACCAGTATCACCACCATACTGGCCCTGCTTCCACTGACTTTTGGCACCGGGGAGGGCTCATCTCTGCGCGCCCCCATGGCTTTAGCCGTTATTGGAGGGCTTGTGACCTCTACAGTGTTGACTCTCGTCGTTATCCCGGCCGTATACCGCATTATGGCCGGAAAAGTCAAAACAACATGATTGAAACTATTATCAAGAGACCGGTTTTTGTGGCCATGCTGTTGACCGGGCTCAGTCTATTGGGCATCATCTCTTACACGCAGCTTCCTCTAGAACTTTTTCCTTACATTGAACCTTCAGTGCTCATTGTCAGAATAAACGGCCCGGGCAATGCCGATCCCGGTTATGTGGAACGCGAAGCTGTCATCCCCATGGAAAGCGCCATCGCCGGCCTGGACAATATCGAACGAATCGAGTCCACTATAAGTAAACAGCAGGCCACAATTTTTGTATTCTACACCCCAAAGAGCAATCCCAAATATGCCTATATCAAACTCCAGGAATGTGTCAAGACGAATCAGGAGCAGATGGGTGAGAACTTTAATGCCACTGTAATAAAATCCAATCCGGATCAGCTGTCCGACCAGTTCATCTCTTTCCAGGCCAGAGGGGAGGGCGGCCTCGATCAAATTCGGCAGGTCGCCGATGAAAAAATTATTCCTGAATTGGAAATGATCGACGGCATCGCCAATGTGGAGATCTACGGAGGTCAACAACATTCCATCGAGATCATTTTAGATGAAGATGAACTCAGGGAATATGACCTAACATTCTCTCAGGTGTCCTCATTGATTTCACAGGGTGTCATAGATAGACAGTATATGGGGCAGGTTTTTGAAGGCCGCCGAAAATTCTATGTCCATTTGGAGAGTGAGTACACCTCTCTAAAAGACATCGAAAATATCGTGATTCGCACAGAGGGACCGATTCTCCTCAAGCACATCGCCACCATTGTCGATGGTGTGTCCGAAGAAGAATCGATTTCAAGAATTAACGGCATGGAGTCCGTAAGCATCTCTCTTTATCGAAATAGAGAGACCAACCTGCTCAGTTTATCGAGAAAAACACGAAAGATCATAGAGGATCTCAACCGTGAGGTCGAATCCGACGGAATAAACCTCGTCATCCAGCAGGATGCGGCTTTGGAAATTGAAGAGAATATCAATATCATTCTGCTTTTGGCGCTGGTCGGAGGTGTTCTGGCTGTGGCCGTCCTTTTTTTCTTTCTCAGGAATATTTCTCTGGTTTTGATTGTGGCCCTGACCATCCCTACATCTGTTTTGATCTCCATGAATCTGTTTTATGCCCTAGGGATCACGATTAACACTCTATCACTCGTGGGAGTGGCCATTGCCATCGGAATGCTGTTGGACAACAGTATTGTGGTTCTGGAAAACATTCATCGTCATCTAGCACGGAAGGAAGATGTTCTAAAAGCTGTTGTTCGGGGAACCAACGAAGTGGCCCGAGCGATTGTCGCGGCCACATTGACAACCATCTGTATCTTTTTACCATTTGCCTTTTCGGCATTCCGGGAACTTAAAATTCTAGGATGGCAGGTGGGTGTTTCCATCATTTCTACTCTTCTCGTCTCTTTGGCCGTAGCTTTTCTTCTTATTCCTGCCTTCAGCTACAGGTACCTGTCAAGAAGAAATAGCTCTTTAGAAGCATTCAGTGCCGTCGATAAGAATAATCGTTTAAAACAAATCTATAATGTACTCCTAAAATCCTGCCTCCGTTTTCCTGCAAGGACTCTCATCATCGGATTGGTAGCTTTTTTTATCAGTATCTATCTCTGTTTCACCCTGAGTATCAATGTTCCCAGAGAGATCGAGTTGAACAATTTTTTTCTCTATGCCACTTTCCCTTCAGGGACAACTCTGGAAACCGCAGATAATCAGGTCAAAGAAATGGATGTCCATATGCAGGCATTCACAGAAATAGAGGAACGCTTGGCCACAATCAAAGAAGACAATGTCGTCTTCAACTTGAAACTCTCAGAAAGCTTTATGAAAAATTCCAACTCGTCTCTCGACGCTTTAAGGGAGGCTGTGTATGAAACACTTGATGATGCATTCGGCCGCCAAGTCGAGTTTTCTTTGGAAGAACCTGAACAGAATGTCGGATCCCGCGGCTCTGGAGGCGGCGGCTCTCAAGGAAACTCTTTTTTTCAGATTCTCGGCATCGGATCCAGTCAAGAAAGAGTCGTCATTCATGGCCAGGATCTCGATCTGATGCTCGATATCGCAGATGATATCGAGTACAACATCAGTGAACTGGAGATTGTGAGTCGATCAGGGGTGAACGCTCTCAATCTATCACCCAGCATCGATTTAATTCTGGACAAACCGGCCATGAGCCATTTCGATGTGAGCCTGCAGTCATTCCAGAGTGAACTCTCCAACTTCCATAAAGAATATTCCTCCGGAGTCAGTCAGAAACAGGGATCAGAAGAGGTCGATATCATTCTAAAGAGCAAGAAAGAAAAAGAAGGAGAGGAAGAAGAAAAAACTTCTGAAGATCTGCGCCGTCTCAATATTCCTTCAACATCGGGCGGAACGATCCCAGTACTTCAATTTTCCGAGCTGTTGTACTCTGAAGGTTACACGAGAATCAACCGGATCAACCAGGAAAAACAGATCGCAGTCACTTACACATTCGAATCGGATATCGAGGAATCAAAACAGTTCCTCGAAGCAGCCAGAGCCTCAATTGAACAAATTGTGGCCGACATTTCACCCCCTCCCGGTATTCTCATTGAGGTCCAACACGCTGAAAATGATCTCTCGGAGTTTTATTATCTTATTTTTGTAGGCATCCTCCTGATCTACATGGTTTTGGCCTCGACTTTCGAATCCTTGTCCATCCCTTTCGCTATGATGCTGACTCTGCCTTTGGCAGCTGTGGGCGCTTTCTGGGGGCTCATCTTTACAGGCAATTCATTGTTTAACGCCAATGCTCTGATAGGATTATTTATTCTTATGGGAGTGGTGGTGAACAACGGCATTATATTGATCGATTATTCCCGGCTGTTGGAAAAAAGGAACTACCGGACTACACGGGCTTTGATAACTGCGGGCTTAGCACGTGTCAGGCCGATCCTCATAACGGCACTCACGACAATCCTCGCTATGCTGCCCATCGCTCTTGGGAAGTCCGCCTATGTCTCATCGATTGGAACTCCTTTCGCCATCACCGTGATCGGCGGGCTCAGCGTGGGAACCCTTTTTACACTGCTGCTGGTTCCGACTGTGTCCTTCGGACTTCAAAATGCTCTATTGTGGTGGAAAGGCTTGTTATGGAAAATTAAGGCTCTACAAGGTCTGGCTTTTGTAGCGGGGTGCTATGTGATTTTCACCTTAATTTATTCCTTCCCATGGCGGATAGGGATCACCTTCGTCCTACTTTTAGTAATACCTTCAGTGACCTATTTTTTCCAAACCAGCTTGAGGCGCACTAGTGCCGACCTGATCGCTCACGGTCAGCCTATCACCATCACCATCCGCAACATCACCAAACTCTACGACGACTTCTCAAGGTTTTCAAAGGAATGGAGGAAGGGAAAAATTGACAAACCGCATTCGCTATCTAAAAACCTCATCTGGCAAATCCCCATCTATATCTTTCTTTTCTACTTTACCTATATCTACTTAAACAGAGGTTTTTGGATCCTGTTTTTTTCCCTAATCCTTTATATCTCTACGCTCAGTCTGGTCCGGGGCCGGTTTGGCTCTCTTCTCTACAAGATCGTTTACTGGGGTCTTCCTATTCCAAATTTTTGGTTTTACCACACTCAATGGGGCCAGTGGGAGCCCGTGTGGCCCGTCGCCTTTATGTGGTATTTTTGTCTTTTTACTTATTTCACTTCTCATAAGCTCTCTCGAGAGAAAATCGACATCATGCGCCTGAAGGGACGGTTCAGAAGAGCAAGGAAATTCTATTACAGGTTGGTCAAAAGTGTTCCGCTGATCGGCCGGCAGAGGAAACCCTTTAGAGCCTTAGACAGAATATCTCTCAAAATTGAAAGCGGCATGTTTGGATTAGTAGGCCCCAACGGCGCCGGAAAAACAACCTTGATGCGGGTTATCTGCGGCATCCTTCCCCCTACTAGGGGAAAAGTTTTTTTTAACGACATCGATCTCAACGCCAAGCGTGAAGAGCTTCAATCTCTTATCGGATACCTCCCTCAGGAATTCGGTACGTATGAGAATATGACCTCCTATCAGTTTCTCGACTATCAGGCCATGCTCAAAGGGATTTGGAACGCCTCCGAAAGACAGAAAGCCGTCAAACAGGCCATACGTTCCGTGCACCTCGAAGACAGCAGTGATATCAAGATCAAAAACTTCTCGGGCGGCATGAAACAGCGGGTGGGCATTGCGCAGACACTCCTCCGCCTTCCGCGTGTATTGGTCGTCGATGAACCCACGGCCGGTCTCGATCCACGGGAGCGGATCAGGTTCCGGAATTTACTCTCAGAATTATCTAAGGATAGAGTGGTCATATTTTCCACACACATTATCGAGGACATCTCCAGTTCATGCAATCATGTGGTCGTGATGGATGAAGGTGAAGCAATATTTATCGGCACTCCCCAGGAAATGGTCGATCTCACTACAGGTTTTATTTGGGAAGCTAATGTCACAGAAGAGACATTCGAGAGGATACGGAGATCAGAAAATATTGTCCATCAAATGCGCACAACCAAGCACATCCATGTTCGCATTCTGGCCAAAGAGAAACCTGTCCCCGATGCAAAGCAGGTCACGCCCACCCTCGAAGACTCCTATATTTGGCTGCTTGGCCAGGAAAAAAGTACATGAAAAGAACAAAACGAGACAAATCCACAATAGAGAGGGATCTAGGCAGATTTAAAAGTCTTGCGGCATTTTTTCGCTACAATGTCTTCACGAGCTTTTCCGGAAAATTCATCTATGTCTTCATACTGGCTTTCGTGCTTTTCTTGGTCATTGTGTTTCTCCATGTCCTCAATAATAACGCATCCCCAAGTGACGAAACCGTGTACAATTTTCTTCTTTTCCCAGGCGTGCTGCTTGTCTTCTATCCGTCAGCCTTTTCCATACAGAATGATGTCGACTCACGGATGATCGAAACCCTGTTCGGCATTCCGGATTATCGATACAAAATATGGTTGGTGAGAAGCCTGACTCAATACCTTGTTATCGCAGGCCTATTATTTGTGCTGACTGTGCTGTGCCGGCTCGGTCTGGCAGAGTTTTCTGTGGGTTCAATGCTGTTTCACCTGATGTTTCCCGTCATTTTCATTGGGAGTTTGGGCTTTATGATCGCCGCGCTGACACGAAGCGGAAGCGGCACGGCCGTGATATTGGTCATGGTGATCCTCTTTTTTTGGATCGCCTTGGAATCCGTAGAGGGAAGCAGCTTGTACGTTTTCCACAATCCCTTTCAAATTGTCGATCAGATGGAAACCCTGGTTCTTGCAGAGACGACCCTTCTCAACCGGGTATTCCTTTTGGTGGGATCTATCGTCACAACGCTGTTCGGGCTTTTGCGTTTGCAGCACAGAGAAAAATTTATTTAAAACGGTTCTCTTCCATTTTGTGTGGGTAAATTCACTGAAATGGCTTCGCTACTATTCAGATTTTTAACGCCGCCACACCACCCATC
>SDBT01008124.1_pt1 | contig 17193 bp, 10 predicted proteins | sample 2277101 | NCBI WGS metagenome assembly SDBT01 (sample SAMN10404973, study PRJNA504765) | marine sediment metagenome | isolation source: marine sediment core GS10_PC15, 103 cmbsf | place: Arctic Ocean: Southern Knipovich Ridge | collected 2010
TGCCACAAAATACGTGAATATCCTCTATATACAGGCTACAGGGAGTGGACAGGGAGATTTCATTGCGGAAATATTTGACTGGTCGGAGCTGAGGAGAGTCCCCGCCATGCGTATGTATTTCAATCATATGAATACCTATCATATCAGTTATGCTGCTTATGGCAATACCAATGCAGATGAACAGCATGATTACATCCGGGCGCGCAGGTATATGCCTGAATCAGGTATGGGACTCAAGGGTACGGACCTCGAACCTGATTATTTTGATACAGGTCTGTTTCAACCGGGAGTCAAGCATCAGATCACGGTGATTAAATATGGGAACGATCTGTACATGGAAATTAATAGTCCCAATAAAAAAATGCTGTGCCACTGGAAAAATACCAGCCTGCCACCTATTGAAAAAGGGCGCATCGGACTGCGGCATATGGCATCCAGGAATGCCCGTTTTAAAAACTTCCGTGTTTCTGAAATAAGGAATTAATATGAAATCATTTTATTACACCATTTTCCTCTTTCTGTCAATATTCATTTTCACCGGTTCATCGTTTCTGGAACCGGCATCCGGTAACAGGGAGGGCAAACCCAACATCATCCTCATCATGGCGGATGACCTGGGACAGGAGGCACTGGCATGCTATGGAGCTGCTGAATATGAAACACCGGTACTGGATGGTCTGGCTGCAAACGGATTGCGTTTCACTCAGTGTCATGCACAACCGATTTGTACACCTACCCGGGTCCAGATTATGACGGGACTCTATAATAACCGGAACTACCAGGGTTTTGAATACCTGGATCCAAGCCAGGTTACCTTTGCCCAACTCTTAAGGAAGGCAGGATATGCTACCTGTATCTCCGGCAAATGGCAGCTGAATGGATGGCGAGCGAAAAAACCCGGATGGGATGATCTGAACAGGCCGGCAGATCTGGGTTTCGATGCTTTTTGTCTCTGGCAGGTATCAAAATACAAGCAGGCAGGAGAACGCTATGCCGATCCCCTGATAGTGAAGAACGGTACGGAGCTGCCCATACTCAAAGGCCAGTATGGTCCAGATGTTTTCTCCGATTTTATTCTGGCTTTCATGGAAGAACAAAAGGACCAGCCCTTCCTTGTTTATTATCCCATGGTGCTGGTACACAATCCCTTCACTCCGACTCCGGATTCCCCGGAATGGGCTTATCCCGACATGCGGTATCCCATGAAGAAGTATGCGGGCGATTCCAGCTTTTTCCCGGACATGGTTAACTATATGGATAAGATAGTGGGGAGTATAATTGAAAAGGTAAATGAACTCGGACTGCGTGAAAATACGGTGATCATGTTTACTGGGGATAACGGCACAAGCACAAACATTTATACAAAGATGAAAGATGGCAGCATCATCAGGGGAGGGAAATCCCATATGACGGACCGGGGCACCCATGTACCCCTCATCGTGTCCTGGCCGGGGGTAACTCCGGCTGGCCAGACACCTGATGACCTGATTGATTTTTCAGACATGCTTCCTACCCTCTGCGACCTGGCTGGAGCTGAGGTACCCGTCGGCCTGAAACTGGACGGACGATCCTTCCTTCCCCAGCTGAAAGGAAAGAAAGGCAAACCCCGCAGGGCTATTTTCTGCCATTACTGGGGTGCCAATGGACGTACGCTGGAAGGGGCACGGGAAATGGCCCGTGACCATCGCTATGTCCTTTTCAATAACGGCGATTTTTTTGACCTGGAAAGGGATATAGTCCAGACATCACCCCTTGATCCTGATCAGTTAAGCCGTAAAGAAAAGAAGATCCATAAGCGCTTGAAGAAGGAACTGGAATCTTCAGGTTCGCTTGCAAAGAATGATGCCATATGAAATATTATGTATTCGTATTGATCACCCTTATGCTTGGTTCCTGCCAGATCAGGAAACACGATGAGTACCTGATCCATGTTGAGGAATATGCCGATGCATTACTGGAGCATGGCAGGGATACATATGGAAAGGAATACTCACCCCTGATCGCTACAACACTGATCCGGGGTACCCAGAGCCTCCCTGAAGGTGATTCGTTGGAGGCCCTACTCTCGCTGCGTAGGGAAAGCTGGGGCATCCGGGCGCATGACAGGATGCTGACGGGTGCCAATCCCATGCATGACCAGAACCTTTATCAGATCCTCTATGCCCTGACCGATCTGACAGGAGACCAGAAATATGCAGATGAAGCAAACAAAACCCTGAGATGGTTTTTTATGAACTGCCAGAGTGAACAAACGGGATTAATGGCCTGGGGCGAACATATAGGATGGGATTTTAACACTGAAACTACGATTGACAAGAGACAACGTTATAACCACGAGTTTTTCAGGCCATGGGTGTTCTGGGATAGATGTTATGAGATGGCACCTCAGAATTGCATTGATTTTGCTTCCGGGTTATGGTACCATCAGATCCATGATCATGCGACGGGAGAGTTTTCACGTCATGCACAGTATGATCGACATGGGACAGGAACGCAAAACCAGTACCCAAGACATGGAGGGTTTTTTATAGCTACCTGGTCCCAGGCATATGAACAGACGAAGGATACTTTGTACCTCAGGGCCATTGAGGTAATCTATGAATTTTACCACAGGAACAGGAACAGCACCTCGCGAGCCATCCCCGGAGAGGTGGATAATCCTCGTTCCAATAACCTGTTGCTCTGGCCCTCAAGTAACCTGGGACTGGCCATAGATCTGTGGGATGCAGCACCGGGGTTACCACAGGAACTGGGAAGGAAACTGAAAGAGATGGCTTTGGAAATTGATAATGTCTATCTGAGGATAAAACATGATGTTTCACCTGAGGGACAAGGGTTTGTATCGCAGGGAAATGCTGAAACCCTTGCTGCTGAGGATGTCAGGGATGGCAATAACCGGGTTTATTCAGATCGGTGGACAACCGGCTATGGAGAAAGTACCGATGCAAATGCTGCGAACGTATGTATGTTGCGTTATCAACAAACCCGTAATGAGGGATTCAGGCACCTGGTCCTGGCAGCAGCTGACCGTTACCTGGATACGGAACCGATAAGCAACTTTCCGGTATACCCGGGGTCCCTGGGTGATGTCATCCATTTGCTTTTGAATGCCTATGAGATAACAACAGATGAGATCTATCTTAAAAGGGCACATCATTTTGCCCGAATGGCCCTGGATATGTTTTTTGATGATTCATCACCCTTGCCAAGAGCCAGTTCCAAACATTGGCATTATGAGGCCATCACCCGGGCAGATAACCTGATGATGGAACTGTTGAGGCTTTACCTGGTGTCCAATCAAATTGAAATACAGTCCGGGCTCGTTTACCTGGAAAGATAAATTCTGCTCAGTACTCAAATACAATGGCCGTATGCTTGAAGCCACCAAATTCTCCCCACACAGTATGGAATTTACCGCTCATACCGGTTAGCGGCATGCCCGTTATTGTACTCATACAGGTGGACCAGTTATAAAAGATGGAAGCTTCCGGATGATACTTTTTCATCACTGGTATCAATGCCGGCTTTTTTCATGCCTGCAATGCTGAAGTCATTATAGTTTATATAGTTATTCGGGATGATATCATACCATAAACCATCAAAAAATACATAAATTGCAAATATTAACTAAACATGAATAGAACATGAAAAAAGTAAGAATTCTTTCTTTTGCGATATCCCTGATTATTGCCCTGCAAGCCTGTAGTTATAATGGCCAAACCGATAATACACTGAGCAAGAAACAAAAGGCTGAGGGATGGCAGTCATTGTTCGATGGTAATACCCTGGAGGGCTGGAACATCAAAAGTGGCTTTGCAACCTACGTGGTTGATGATGGAGCCATTGCCGGAACAACGACAGCGGGAAGTCCCAACACCTTCCTTTGCTGTGATGCGGAATTCGCAGATTTTGAATTGACTTTCGAAGTTAAATTCGATGGTGAGTTTTTTAACTCAGGGGTACAGATCAGGGCGAAACTACGAGGAGAAGACTATGGTGGAAGGGTCTATGGTCCCCAGATCGAGATAGAGAAAAGTCCGGGACAGTCTGGTTATATCTATGGAGAAGCTGCCGGTGGCTGGCAGTCCCCCGAACCTGAATCAGATGCAGCTGCCAGTGCCCATAATCACTTTCAGAACGAAGGTTGGAACCAATATCGAATACGAGCAGTTGGACGTCAGATCCAAACGTGGATAAACGGGAACCTGATAGCCGACCTGGTATATGATGAGGGACGTTATATGGACAATAGCCAGGGTTTCATTGGACTTCAGGTCCATGGTATCGGCGATAAAACGGATGAGATGACAGTTAGATGGAAGAATATCTATGTCAAGCCCATTCAGGATGGCGGACAGGATGCAGCCAATAGGGGAGCTGTATCTCTCTTCAATGGGCAGGATTTTGATGGCTGGAGTTTCCACCTGGGCGATGAGGGAGCTGATAACAATGGGGCCATGACCGTAGAAGATGGAATCATTATATGCCCTGGAGATCCGAGAGGCTACCTCTACACGGATCAATCCTACAGCAATTATATCATCTCTTACGAGTGGGCATTTGACCGTCCTGATGACCTGAAGGCGGATTCTTTGTTCAAGGGCAACAATGGCTGCCTGGTCCATATAGGCGAGAAAAATGCCCTGGGTGTCTGGCCTTTGAGTATTGAGGTACAGGGACAGCATAGGCAGGCAGGCCTGATCCTCCCGATCCCGAGGTCTCTAAGATGTGAAAGGACATATGATCTGGAAGCCCGGAATATGGCTATTAATCCTGTTGGTGAGTGGAGCACCATGACTATCGATGTCAGGGGAGGTGATATGCAGATCAGAATAAACGGGATCGAGGTCTCAACCGTAAATAAATGTAAATTGACTTCTGGCCCCATAGGTTTACAGAGCGAGGGCGCACCAATCCGGTGGAAAAACATAAAGATCCTGGAGAGATAATCCTGCTAAACAGCCATAAGCTCTCATGAAAATATTATCTCAGGATACTGGAAAAATAAAATGGCTTTTCGAAATGTCAAAAAGACTGTTTGTTAAAGCATTAATTGTAGGGATGATAGCCTTTGTCAGTGGCTGTAGTTCCCATACCGTAAAAGTTTTTGATACAAAATGCGGAAACCTGCAAACGCCCATCGGAGTGTCTGAGAAAAAAATAAAATTCAGCTGGAAACTTGAATCTGACAAACAGAATGTATCACAATCAGCTTATCAGATCATCCTATCAGATGATTTAAAGAAATTGAATTCCGGTGAAGCAGATATCTGGAATTCAGGAAAAGTAACATCCGGTGCTTCATTGCAGATATCATACTCCGGTGCTCCACTTGTGTCTGCGAAAAAATATTATTGGAAAGTAAAAGTCTGGGATAACGAGGGATTGGAATCAGCATGGAGTAAGCCAGACCATTTTGTTACAGCCATTTTCCATAAGAAGGATTGGAGTGGTGCAAAATGGATCGTTTACGAAGAAATGCCGGAGTCACTCCGGTTGGTCCCGGGTGTTCACGGGTTAAACAAAGACTTTGAGCAAAGTATAGGGGAACTTGGTCAGAGGCGATATGTCACGCCTTATTTCAGGAAAGAATTTGTTGCATCGGAAAAAGTGAAAAACGCTTATGTAGCTGTATCGGGATTGGGTCACTATGAATTGAGTTTGAATGGGAAAAAAGTTGGTAATCGTTTCCTTGCTCCCGGCTGGACTCAATATGATAAATCCTGTCTTTACAACATGTATGAGGTAACAGAACAAATTCAGGAGGGTAAGAATGCACTGGGAGCAATGGTTGGTTGTGGTTTTTATAATGTTAACAATGAGCGTTATATAAAATTCGCCATCACTTATGGCTCACCAACCCTTATATGTAAACTGAAAATTGAATATGAAGATGGAAGTACGGAAACCATTGTAAGCGATGACACATGGAAAACCGACAAATCCCCCATCACGTTTACAAGTATTTTTGGTGGCGAAGATTATGATGCCAACCTGGAACAAACCGATTGGAATACCCGGGATTTTAGCGATGCTGACTGGAAAAAGGCCATCGTTTCAAGGGGCCCCGGCGGAGAGCTTAAGGTAGAAATGGATTACCCCTTACAGGTAATGGAGGTGTTTGATGATCCCCTTATCACGACACCTGAGAACATTTACCTGTACGACTTCAGGCAAAACGCTTCCGGAATTATTAAACTTAAGGTGGCCGGTAAAAAAGGACAAACACTAAGATTGCACCCGGCAGAGAGATTACAGGAAAATGGGTTGATGAACCAAAAGACCTCAGGAACACCCTGCTATTTTGAATATACCTTAAAAGGTGAAGGGGAAGAAGTGTGGGTCCCAAAATTTACCTATTACGGATTCAGGTATGTACAAGTCGAAGGTGCCGTTCCTGAAGGGTATCCGAACCCTGAGAACCTGCCTGTAATTACTGAGCTCCATTCTTTACATACCCGGAATTCTTCTCCGTCGGTGGGGGAATTCGAGTGTTCAAACGACTTGTTTAACCGCACGTATCAACTTATTGACTGGTCGGTCAAAAGTAATTTGGCCAGCGTGACAACAGATTGTCCGCATAGGGAAAAACTGGGATGGCTGGAGCAAACCCACCTGATGGGAAATTCTATCAGGTATATGTATGATAATTACAATCTGTATGATAAGATTATCGATGACATGATAGCGTCTCAAACTGAAGAAGGACTGGTGCCGGATATCTCTCCTGAATATGTTGAATTTGTAGCTGGCTTCAGAGATTCTCCGGAATGGGGTAGCTCCAGCATTATTTTACCCTGGTACCTGTACATATGGTATGGAGATACCCAGGCCATGGAAAAGGCTTATCCTATGATGAAGGGCTATATGGGATACCTGGGAAGCAAGGCCGAAAATCACATATTGGATCATGGATTGGGAGACTGGTATGATTTGGGTCCTGAAAGTCCGGGACATGCTCAGCTAACGCCAAAGTCCTTAACCTCTACTGCGATTTATTTCTATGACCTGAAGTTACTTTCTCAAATGGCCGAGATGCTTGGTCAAATCAGTGATGCAGATCATTACGCCAACATGGCCGAGCAGGTGAGGCTTGCTTTTAATAATAAATTCTTTAATACAGAAGAAAAAAAATACTCAACGGGCAGTCAAACCTCCTATGCCATGCCACTTTATTTCGGAATGGTTGACGCGGAGTATGAGCAAGAGGTCAGAGAAAACCTTGCAGAAGAATTAAAACGAAATAACAATGCTTTAACATCAGGCGATATAGGTTACAGGTACCTGGTGCAGACACTTCAGGAATCCGGATATTCTGATATCATTTATAAGATGAACTACCGAAGTGATGTGCCAGGTTACGGTTACCAGCTTGAAAAAGGAGCCACATCACTTACCGAATCGTGGAAAGCAGAGGGTGCGTCTCATAACCATATGATGCTGGGACACCTGATGGAGTGGTTTTACGGTGCTTTGGGTGGAATAAAACAGGCTGAAAATTCTGTTGCTTTCAAAAACATTGTGATTGAGCCTGAGGTTGTCGGTGATGTTAATTCCTGCCAGACCTCGTATGATTCTCCCTATGGTGAGATTTCCTGTGACTGGGGACTAGGGAGAGAGAACTACTTCGAAATGACAATAGAAATACCCTGCAATACCACTGCTACCGTGTATTTTCCGGTTGGCGATAAGAAATTGGTTTCCATAAATAATATTGCACTCGATTACAAGCAGTTAGATGTCTCTCAGAGATCAGGTAAAAATAAAGCCATGATAAAGGTTGGGTCTGGAACACATTATTTTGCAGTAGCGGAATAATATGATCAGAAATTAATAAGCGAAACATTAATAAAAAAACACCATGAAGAAATCTTTGAGCCAGGTTATTATGCTGGCATTTACAATTAGTATGTATTCCTGCCAGCAGGCAAATGATACCGAGAATAAGCACCCCAATGTACTTTTCATCGCGGTTGACGATCTTCGTACCGAGCTGGGCTGTTATGGGAATGAGGCAATCAAAAGCCCGAATATAGACAAGCTGGCAAATGAGGGGATCCTTTTCAGAAGGGCCTATTGCCAGGAGCCGATTTGTATGTCGTCGAGGGCCAGCCTGATGAGTGGTTATCGGCCCGACACGCTCAGTATCTTTATGAATCAATCATTGAATGAACATGCTCCCGGTGTATTGACCATCAACCAGCATTTTCAGAATAATGGTTATCAGATATGGGCATCAGGAAAGATATACCACCATGGTATAGACCGGGAGCTACAATGGGGAGAAAAAAGGATATTGCCCGAAACGGAAGAGCAGGGCAGGGGTTATCTATCGGAAGAGGCCATCAGCATCCTGGATGAGTATGATACATATTACCGGAAAGAGAGAGGAGGCCCAGGAGGTGGGAGGGGACCTGCCTATGAATCACCGGATGTGCCTGACAATGCTTACCATGATGGCGGAATGACAGACCTGGCCATAGAACAATTGGCGGAGTATAAATCCTCCGATCAACCATTTTTCATGGCTGTCGGTTACAAAAAACCACACCTGCCTTTCAATGCACCCAAAAAGTACTGGGACCTGTATGATGTGAATCAGATAGAAATGGCAGACAATCCATATATGCCGGAGAATGTAAGCGAGTACTTCGATTACACTTTTGGAGAACTGAGAAATTATGCAGGCATACCTAAAGGAAGGGAGCCATTCAGTGAAGAACTTTCCAGGAATCTGAAGCACGGCTATTATGCATGTGTATCCTATATCGATGCACAGATAGGAAGATTACTGGATGGCTTAAAACAAAATGGACTGGATAAGAATACCATCGTTATACTCTGGGGTGACCATGGCTGGAAGCTCGGGGAACATGGCATGTGGTGTAAGCATACCCAGTTTGAACTGGACAGCCACGTGCCATTAATGCTGAAGGTACCCGGACAAACAAAAACTTCGTTAAAAACCGATGCCCTTGTTGAATTTGTAGATATCTATCCGACCCTTTGCGAGCTGGCCGGTTTAGCCCTTCCTGATCATTTGCAGGGAGCAAGCTTTGCGCCGCTTATTGAGGATCCGGACAGGCCATGGAAAGAAGGAGCCATTACGGTATGGCCGAATAACAGGAATAATCCCGAAAGAATGGTAGTGAGTTACAGTGTGCAAACGGATCGGTACCGGTACACAGAATGGATACAGGCAAGCACTGGAGAGCTGGTGGCCAGGGATCTCTTTGATCATGAGGTTGATCCCGATGAAAATGTGAATATTTCCAAACTTCCGGAAAACACAGACCTGGTCAATCAACTGAGTGAGTTATTAAAGCAGGGAAAGGGATGGAGGTCCATTCAAAAGGATCTTAACTAAGAATATATTCCTGATTATGATACGCTCATTAAAATCTCTCATCGTTATTGGGTTCTTGCTTTTTGCCTTTGTCAAGGTTGAAGCTCAAAGTCATCCCCGGATCCTGGTAAATAATGATGACAAACAAACTGTTTTAGCAAAAATTGAGACCCAGGACTGGGCGAAAGAGCTTTATGGCAAGATGCTGGAAAAGATAGAACCCATTGCTGAGAGGCATACCAGACAACCTGACTGGATCCTTTCAAGATACCAGATGTACAGGGTTCCCGGCAAACATTATACAGATTTTTATACAGACAGGGGTGGTACTGCATTGATCAGAATGGAGGGAAATGCACCTGGTCCAACCATCAGGGGAACCACACATAAACGTCCCCCATTGGATCATGAAGGGTTTCGGTTCAGGGTCCCTGCGCTTGAAGAATTCCCTGTTTATGATACATCCTACGAAATGTTCCTGCAATCCACCGCACCCTCGGGCAGGTGGTATTGGACCGATCCCCAGACCATCGTAGGCAGCATCAACAGCACAATCAATACAATCTGCCTGGAATCTGCCATTATTTACTGGCTTACCGGGGATGAGAAATATGTCAGGCTGGCCAGTGACATCATTATTCAGTGGGTGAACGCTGCCTATTATCAGAATCCATACCAGGGTGCCTGCAGAGATGGTTTTTTCGCAGTTCAGTCCTTAAGTGATCTGGCCTACTCAACATTGCCGCTCGCTTTTGATTTTCTGTATGACTACCTGAAAAAGAATGAGGCACCTCTCGATAAATTTGACATCATTTTTGAGAGATTAACCCAGATACAGCTTGAACGCGGGTTCTGGAATAACAACTGGTTTGCAGCCCAGAGCCCTACCTACCTTTACAGTGCTCTTGCGCTGTCTGATAAAGCAAAACGTGATGAGTATCTGCATTACTTTATGTATGAAGACAAAATAAATGGCAGTTGTGGCCGGCTTTCACTTGCCTCAACATGCGAGCGCTGGCTAACGCCGGACGGGCACTGGAAAGAGCCCGGGGGTTATCACAATTTTCCTGTGGGCAATATTTTACGGGCATCTGTCGCAGCTGAAAAGAATGGATATAAAGTGTTTACAGAATTCCCCCCGCTCTACCAGGCATCCTATGCCATGATGAAATATTTATTCCCGAATAATAAGGTAATGGCATTTGGTGACACAAGAAGGGGAGGCATGGACCCCAGACACCTTGAGATAGCCATATCTATGGCAAACAAATATAATGACCCTGTTCTGCCCACCCTGGTTTCCGCGATGAATGATATGATAGTAAATGGTTACAAAAGGGAGAATTCAGGCTGGTTTGGATTGTTAAGTAACATCGGCGAACTGCCGAATATTGATAATGCAAAAATTGAACTTCCTCGAACGGGCACCCTTGATTTTGCCAAATGTTATCTGCAGCGTAATGGTGTTGACCCGGCCACCGGCATGATGTGTTATCTGCAGGGTGCTACATACAATCATAATCACTGTAATGGGATTGGCATGGAACTCTATGGCCAGGGCATGGTCCTTGGAAATGATCCCGGCATAGGAGGGCATTATGATACCGAGGTCCATATCAACTACTATGCGCTGTTTGCTGCACACAATACCGTTATTGCAGCCGGGAAATCAGGTCCGACCAATGCATTCAGGGGTGGAGGCGGGACCAAACCCATGGGGGCGTTGGAGTTGCATGTGATGGAACCATTACCCGACCAGGCTGCAGTCAGTCCTAATTGCTCATTTACCTCGGTCAATTACCTGGAACCTTCAACCAGTACAAATCAGAAAAGGACACTGGCTTTAATTCGCACGGCTGAGAAATCCGGGTATTATGTAGATATCTATCATTCAGACAACAAGGAAAAAAATGAATACCTGTATCACAATCTTGGAAACAGCATAAGTCTCTTTGACGAGGGAGATAATCCACTCCCGATGCAAAAGACAGATGAATTGTCAGAGCATGTGGATGGATATGGACCAGGATACAAGCTTTTCAAGGACAAGCAAACCACAGGAGGATATGCTGATGATGTGAAAGCACAATTCAGTCTGAATGTAGAGGGTAAGGGGGATATTTTCATGGATATGTATATAGCAGGCGGGTCAGACAGGGAATACTTCACTGCCATGGCCCCCAAAAGCTATACAGCTCCTCAGGAGTACATGCTCATGCCAAACCCGGTTGCCATCGTTCGTCAGAACGGGGATGCCTGGAAAAATCCTTTTATGGTGGTTTATGAGTCATACACCGGCGATAATAAAAATACAATTGATGATATAACAGGCGTGTCCGATGGAGAAACAAGTGTCTTGAATGTTAAAGGTGATTTTGGCCGGCAAACCATCATCCAGTCCTTTTCAAAAAAAGCCTGGCAAAACGGGGATGAGTCCTTTACCGGGCATTTCGGTGTAATCTCATACAGGGACAAGGATCTTTCATATCTATATTTAGGCAATGGGAGTAAAATATCTTCGGGAAATTATTCGATAGAAACAAAAGGTAATAAGCCTGTCACTGCAAATCTGGAAATCATGGGAGATGAGGTCATCATATCCTCAAATCAGGATATTATTATTTGTCTGCCTTTCAGCGATGATGGGAAAATCATTTATGAAGCCAATGGGGAAAGAACTGAATTGAAAGCCAAAAAAACCAAAAACAATTTGTGGATGATTGAGATGCCAGCGGTATTGAATGCTGTTCTTTATAAATAATAAATGATGTAATGAAAAAACCAAGTCAAAAAATCCTGTTAAGCTGTTGGCTCATTATAATATTAATGGGCCAGCAAGGTTTTTCTCAAAGTACCGATAATCCTGAATCACAGCCGGTAAAATTGGAAAATCCATTTTCGGTGGCGTATCTCAAAAAGAATTTGAACAAACAATCTCCCCGGCTGGTCCTGAACAAAAAGATTGAACAGAATTTAAAGAATAAACTAAAAACTGATCCTATCATCCAGAACGTCTATAAAGGAATAAAACTGAATGCCGAATCTGTTTTTGAGAAATCAATTATTAACCTTGATATACCGCTGGAACAAAGATCTCAGGATAACCAGCTTGACATATCCAGGGATTTGCTTCATCGCATAAGCATGCTGGCGATGGTCTACAGGATTGAAAAAGACCCGCGGATGCTGGAGCGGATCAATGAGGAGGTAATTGCTGCCTGTAATTTCCCTACCTGGAATCCCCGGCACTTTCTGGATGTCGGCGAAATGTCTCTTGGCATAGCCATAGCCCTTGATTGGACAGCGGGTGCACTGCCTGGATCTACCATTGATCTGGCAAAGCAATCCTTGATAGAAAAGGGAATAAAACCCAGCTGGCCGGAGAACGGCAGAAACCCCGGATGGGCTTATGGACATAATAACTGGAACCAGGTCTGTAATGGGGGAATGGTTGCGGCTTCTATAGCTGTAGCTGAAATTGAACCTGAACTGGCAGCCAAAACCATCCACAGGGCCATCGATGGGATGGTAAATGCCCTGTCTGAATACGGACCTGATGGAGTATACCCGGAGGGTGCGACTTACTGGCGCTACGGAACATCCTTTACGGTCGTAACTGCTGCCATGCTTGAAAGTGCCTTTGGAACCGACTTTGGCATATTTGATTATCCGGCATTTAAGGAGAGTGCTGTATTCAGGATCTTATCCGTTGCTCCATCCGGTCTGGTATACAATTTTGCCGACTGTGGCGAAAGACGTGGCAGAAATGGTGATATTACATTGGCCTGGTTTGCCTCAAAAACAGGCAACAAGACCTATTTTGAAAAGGATTTGTTCATGAAGCCACCGGAAGAAATGGGAAAATTATCAAGATTGGGAGGCCCCGCACTGGTGTGGTTGGCCCAGTATGAAGAAAAAGGAGAAGAAGCCATTCCAGCTGCGTGGAAAGGTGATGGAGCAAATCCGGTAGTGTTTTTTACCGGTGGAGAGAATGACCCCAATAAATATTATTTTGGAGGAAAAGGCGGACGGGGAACGGTTAGCCACGGGAACATGGATGGAGGCTCATTCGTTTTTGAATTATATGGATTGCGATGGAGTATGGATCCCGGCAACTATAGGAGTTACGGGGTAATTGAAAGAACAGGCTTTAAATTGTGGAGCAGTTGCCAGGAATGTGACAGATGGAAATTGCTCAATAAAGGTAATTTCGGACACAGTACCATTTCAGTAAATAACCAACTTCATGTAGTCGACGGGAAAGCGACGATTGTTGATTTTAAAACCGGGGAAAATCCTGAAGCTACCATTGATATGACACCCACATTTAAAGGCCAGTTGAAAAGTGCCAGCAGGAGGTTTATAAAAGATAGCCCTGCTTCAATCTTAATCGAAGATAATATCGAAATATCTGAGGAAACTAAATTGATTACCTGGCAATTAATGACCCAGGCTGATGTGCAAATTGTGGATGGCGGTGCCATATTAAGCCAGGCCGGAAGAAGTATAAAAGTGGAGAATCTTTCACATCCTGAATTTACCATGTCCGTCATCTCTCTTAATCCTCCTCCTCTTTACCTGGATACCCAAAAAGAGGGATTGAAGCGATTGGAGATCAGGATACCGGCCTGGACAATTAAGGATGATATATTGTCAATTAAAGTCAGGCTGGCAGGTAACTAAAATTAAATTAAAATACACTGTATGCATAGAACAATGATCGTACTGTTATGTGGTTTCCTCCTTACATCTGTATCGGCACAGGTTTTAGAGATTGATGGAGAGACCTTCAGGTTGGATGGGAAACCTGTTGACATGTGGGGAGTCCGTGTGGCCAGTGCATCGCAAAGCGAAGCATATACGAACGACCTTATCTCAAACCTGGATGATTATAAATCCAGCGGGATCAATAGTATTTCTGTTTTTATTCAAGGATCAAGCGGTGGTTTTTCCGATCCATTTGGGGCAGGAGGTACAAGCATTGACAGAGCACATTTAAAACGGTTAATCCGAATTATTAATGAATGTTCCAAAAGGGATATGGTTGTCATTGTTGGTATTTTTTACCAGCGTACTATTAAGGATCCTGCGATTTGTAACCTGAGATCCGAGGAAGACATACGCAATGCAGTCCGATTAATTACGAAAAAATTAGAACCATTCCAGAACATTATTATCAATATTGCCAATGAACAGAATTCCAGCCATTATAGATCCTATCAGGCATTTGCATTCAACGATCCGGACAACATCATCAGTCTCTGTAAAGAAGTAAAAAATGCAGATCCTGAACGAATTGTAGGAGGTGGTGGATACCAGGACAGCCTGAATGTGATCATTGGAAAATCAAAGTATGTGGATGTTTTGCTATTTGACACTTACAGTGTAGATATAGAGAATGGGCATCACAGTGGATGGCATTACGATTTTTTCAAGGCAGCCGGTGTTCCTGATAAACCCATAGTAAATGTGGAAATTTTTGGAGGCTGGACCGGGCAATTCAGACCTCAGGGAGTATATACCCCGGAGGGGAAAGCCATACACTATACGGAGATTGAAGAAGCAAAAAAAAGGGCGGGGCTGTATGTACATTTTCATTCAAACCCCTGGTACCAGGGAGTAGCACAGGAATTCGGAAATCGATTTGATCTGGGAGGAGATGGTACGCCTGACAATCCGGGTGTAAGATGGTATTTTAATAAAATTACTATGGACAAATAACATCAAATCATAATATGAAAAAAACAGTGTTCATAATATCACTCGTGCAGATAATGCTTTGTCTGGCTTGTGCACAGGATAAGAGTTCAGGCAATGCCGAACCGGAGCTGATCTTTCAATCGGGTTTTGAACCGGATTCGAGAATAATTACCAGGGGCGATGGAGTTATTACCATACACTCGGATGCTGATATTACAGGAATTGATCATTCCGTGGCCAGTCCGAATGACTGGGTGAATGATTTTGATAAGCATCCTGATATCGGAAATTTCAACCTTCAATACCAGGGTGGTGATTCCAGCATGCGTTTTGCCAGGATTATTCCGGAACCGGAGAATCCCGATAACCATGTTCTGCATTTCTGGCTTAATGAACCCAATGTGAACGGAAAGAAAGGGCGCATACAGGCTAATATCTATGGAGGAAAAGGAATAAAAGAGTTTTATCAGTCAACCAGGATATTCCTGCACGAAGATTTTAATGCAGTCCGCACCTATCCCGAGAAGATTCATTGGCTCACCATTGCAGAATACTGGAACAATATTACCTGGAGTCCATCGGTGCCTTATGGTTTTCGTATTACCCTCGGAATTGGTAAACCGCTTGAGGGCGAGAGCGATCTGTATTTTATAGTTGATGCCCAGGATTGCCAGCTGTTTGAAAATGGAAGACAAAAATATACCACCCTCTGGGCTGAAATCAATGAAAAGGTAAAGGTGCCCATTGGAGAATGGTTTACGCTTGAGTATTACTACAAAGAAGGAAATGAGGAGGGAAGGTATTTCGTGACACTCAAGCCTGAAAAAGGTGAAGAAGAAGTGATTTTCGATCTGAATAGAATTACCCATAACACGCAGGATCCGGATCCTGACGGGGTATCTGATTTTAATCCCTTGAAACTGTATACTTCAAAAGGTTTGATCGATTATATGAACAGCAAGGGTAAAACATTGCAGATCTATTGGGATGATTTCAGACTCTGGAAAGATAAACGACCGGAACAATAAACATAAAAAAATGAAAATTAAACGATTATTTCCGTCAATCATTTTGTTGTCACTGCTATTTGTGTCAACTAAAGCTGAATGTGCCATTTCAGATATTGAAACTGTTAAGCAGAAGGTTGTGAAGGTGTTGATGGACTCAGAGGTTGACGATATTGAGATTGAGTCATTAATTAATTCTTTCAGGGAGGACGGCACCTGGCCCGGAATTAATTATACCGATGTTTCCCGTACTGCTTTTGAACACCGTTACCATTACTCAAACATGGTTTCGCTTGCCCGCGCCTACAAAAGCAAGTCTTCAAAATACTACAAAAAGAAAAAAGTCAGGGAAACCATTGTTTCAGCACTGGCCTATTGGGTAGAGAATAACTTTATCTGTGACAACTGGTGGTACAATCAGATAGGCACACCAGGCAGCATGGTGAACCTGATGCTGATCATAGGAGATGAGCTGCCGGCCGATCTGGTAGAGAAAACGCAACCCATCATCGGGCGAGCCCACATTAATGCATCCGGTGCCAGGCCCGGCGGGGACAGGATAAAAATCGCCAGTATTCAGGCTAAGAACCTGCTTTTTTTGAATGATGATGAGCAATTTGCAGATGTCATTAAAGTAATAGAAGGTGAAATAAAATTTGTTCCCTGGATAGGGAGGCAATATGGATATAGTTATCGTCTCAACAGAAGCGGGTTAGGTATCCCGGAAGCCAACGGGCGGGGTATGCAATACGATTACAGTTTCCATCATCGTACCGACGGGGTTAACAATACCCTGTCGTATGGTTTGGGATATGCCAGTGCATTTGTGGAATGGGCTGTATATACTGCTGATACTCAATATTCCTTTTCTGATGAAAGATTGAACCAATTGATTGACTATTTTCTGGACGGCATCTGCAAAACTGCTGTCTATGGTAAATATCCGGATCCAGGGGCCAAAAACAGGAGCATAAGCCGTGAGGGTACCCTGCGGGCTTATAATGCGGGTATGGCCGAAAGACTTTTACTAACAACAGACTACCGGAAAGATGAGATCCAGGAAATTGCAGACATTCGAAATACAGGGATAAAACCAACCCTTTCACATGCTACCTTCTTCTGGCATTCGGAACATTTTAC
>SDBT01008125.1_pt1 | contig 17192 bp, 10 predicted proteins | sample 2277101 | NCBI WGS metagenome assembly SDBT01 (sample SAMN10404973, study PRJNA504765) | marine sediment metagenome | isolation source: marine sediment core GS10_PC15, 103 cmbsf | place: Arctic Ocean: Southern Knipovich Ridge | collected 2010
TCCGACATCGACCCGCTCTATATGCCGGACGAATCAATCGTCTTTTCATCGACGCGCGAGCCGAAGTTCTGCATGTGCGCCAAACACATAATGGCAAACCTGTTCCGCATGGAGGGCGACGGGGCGAACATCCACCAGATCGGAAAGAACACGCTCCACGAGGGACACGGCACACTGATGACGGACGGTCGAATACTGTATGATCGTTGGGAATACGTCGACCGTAATTTCGGTGACGCCCAGGGCCTGTGGACGATGAACCCAGACGGCACGAACCACACCATTTATTGGGGCAACAACACACCAGCTCCCGGAGGCGTTATCGATGCCCGCATCATCCCCGGCACCCAGCAGGTGCTGTGCATTTTCGGCTCCTGTCATGACAGACCCAGGGGTGCACTGACGATCGTCGATCGGCGATTGGGCCTCGACGGGCAGGTGCCTGTGATTCGGACCTGGCCATCTGATGCCGCCGGCTTGGCAAAAACGCAAGGTAACGGGAAATGGGACGATTTCAAACGAGTTAAGCCAAAGTATGAGGATCCGTATCCACTTAGTGACAAGTACTTCCTGTGCTCACGCATGACCGGGGACGAGGAGCAGACAGGTATCTATCTGATAGATATTTTCGGCAACGAACTGCTCCTTCACGCCGAATCACCCGGTTGTTTCGATCCAATGCCAATATCCCCGCGAACAAGACCGATGCAGATACCTCCTCGAAGAGATTTCCAAAGCAAAGCCGGACACATCTATGTCTATGATGTCTATCAAGGCACGCATATGAAGGGCGTAAAACGCGGGACCATTAAATCTCTACGCGTAATCGAATCACCCGAAAAACGTTCCTGGCACAATGAAGATTGGGACGGACAGGGCATGCAAGCTCCCGGTATGAACTGGCACGGTTTCGAGAACAAGCGAATCCTCGGCACTGTTCCGGTCGAAAGTGACGGCTCTGTGTATTTTACCGTCCCTTCCGAGAAATTCATCTACTTTCAACTGCTCGACGCCGACGGCATGATGGTCCAATCAATGCGAAGCGGTACCACCGTCCAGCCGGGCGAGCAAACCGGATGCGTCGGCTGCCATGATAACCGACTCGCGGCACCTCCCCCGATCAAAACTCAAACACCACTGGCATTGCAAAGACCGCCGAGCAAATTAAACGGGTGGTACGGCCCAGCCAGAAAATTCAATTACATCACCGAAGTCCAGCCGGTCTTCGACAAATATTGCGTTCGCTGCCACGACTATGGGAAAAAAGCCGGTAGAAAACTAAACCTCGCCGGCGATCGAACGCCCTACTTCAACGCTTCATATACCGAACTATGGAGGAAGAAGTACATCAAGTCAATCGGCGGCGGATCTGCGCAAACACAGCAGCCATATACCTGGGGCTCACACGCCAGCAAAATCGTAAAGAAAATCAGAAAAGGCCACAAAAAAATCAAACTCGACAAAGAATCCTTCGACCGCCTCGTCACATGGATCGACATTAACGGCCCATACTATCCACACTACGACACCGCATACCCCGAAAACGCAGCGGGCCGCTCACCTCTCGATCCCAATCAGACCCAACGCCTCCAACAACTTACCGGTGTCCCTGTCGAAAAACTCAACAGACACTATCGACGCATCGGCCCACAAATAAGTTTCGACCGCCCGGAACTTAGCCCATGCCTCGACAAATTCACCGACCAGACCGATCCAAATTACACAGAAGCCCTCGCCATAATAGTAACCGGAGCACAAACACTAAAGGACCGCCCCCGCGCCGACATGCCAGGCTTCATCGCATGTAAACTCGACCGCCAGCGCCAGCAAAAATACGTCTCGCGCCAACAAATTGAATCCAAAAACCGCGAAGCAATCCGAAACCAACAAAAACTCTACGACACCCAATAAAAAAACATTGTCGTTGCGAGCGAAGCAATCTCAAACTTACGATCACGAATAATTCTTAATACAGCACACTCACCTAAGCACAGTTAAAAATTCTCCTGCACGTACCTGACGGCATTGTTGAAAATAGTCATTCCGTCACCGCCGTTTCGGTCTTTGAGGCGTGACCAGTGCGGGTGCTGTGTCTTTCGGACGTATCTCTCCGGGTGCGGCATGAGTCCCATTACCCTGCCGGTCGAATCTGTCAGGCCGGCTATCGCGTCGGTCGAGCCGTTGGGATTAACTGGGTAATCGCCTTGGTCGCCGTTCTTATCGACATACTTAAATGCCACGTGTCCCTGGCTCTTGAGTTGTTCGAGGGTTTCGGCATCCTGAGTAACGACCTTACCTTCACCATGCGCTACCGGCAGATAAATCCGCCTACCGGTTTCGACAAAAACGCATCGGTCCGTTTGCGGTTCCAAATACACCCACCTGTCCTCAAACTTTCCGCTGTCGTTATAGGTTATCGTCACCGCGCCCTGGTGACCGTTATCGCCGTTGCCCGGTAGAAGACCCGTTTTGGCCAGTACCTGAAAACCGTTGCAGATACCAAGCACCAATTTACCTTCATCTACAAATTTACGCATTGCATCGGTTAGATGATGAATAATCTGATTGGCGAGAATCCGGCCCGCCGCAACATCGTCACCGTAACTAAAGCCTCCAGGCACAACGAGAATCTGATACTCATCGAGCAGACTCTTATCCTCGATAAGCCGATTTATATGCACGCGCTTAGCCTCGGCGCCAGCCAATTCCAGTGCATATTCAGTCTCTCTATCACAATTTATTCCCGCCGCTCTTAAAACTACAGCCTTTACTTTTTCCATCAATCGTTCCTTCTATGTTTACCAAGCCAATGGACTTTGCCATGCTTTCTTCAATGAATCAAGGTCTTTATCAATAATGCTTTTACCTTTTTCATCCCTTATTACAAGTTTCTCTTCTGTGACCACTTTGCCAATCTGTCCAACAGGAAGATTCAACATCAGTTTGACAAACGCATCATACTTGTCCGGTTCAACTTCTACGATATATCGCGAATTAGATTCACTAAATAACTGTGTATCGATTCGAACACAATCTTGTGATTTCGGCAGGCCTCGCAAGTCCACATCAATTCCCAATCCGCCGCCGAATGCCATCTCTGCCAGCGCAACGGCCAAGCCGCCTTCACTGCAATCGTGACAACTGACAATCAAACCTTCGGAAATCGCGGTTGCGATACGCTTTGCGGTTTCAGGACCGATCTTCAAATCCACCTCGGGCGCATTGGCTCCAAGCTCATCGTGTATCTTATAATAGTGGGAACCGCCCAACTCATTTTTCGTCTCGCCCACTATAAACAGTTGGTTACCCGCTTCCTTAACATCCATCGTTACGCACTTATCGATATCGTCCACCAGTGACATGGCACTTATCAAAAGCGTCGAAGGTATCGATATCCGCGTCCCATCCTCGCACACGAATTCGTTATTGAGCGAATCCTTGCCGGAAATAAACGGAACCTCATAGGCCATAGCTCCGTCATAGCAAGCCTGGGCCGCCCGGACCAAAGGCCCCAACGTCTCGGGCCTCGTGCAGTCACCCCAGCAGAAATTGTCCAGGACGGCAATCCGATCGAACCTGCCGCCGACGCAAACGATATTGCGTATCGCCTCATCGATCCCCGAAAGCGCCATCCAATACGGATCAACATCGCCGTACATCGGATTCATCCCACAGCTTATGGCAACCCCCCTGCTCGAATCGTACTTAGGCTGAACCACCGCCGCGTCACTGGGACCATCATTTTGAGCACCCATAAGCGGCTTGATCACCGAACCACCCTGGACCTCATGATCGTATTGGCGAATTACCCACTCCTTACTGGCAACATTAAAAGAGGACAGTATCGCTAACAGGTCTTGTCCATAATCGTCTTTCTTCGGCAAATCCGGCTCAGACAAATCGCCCGGTTCCCAAACCGCTTTGCGAGAATACTTCGGAACTCCGTCATGGAGAAAATCCATATCAAGCTCGCCGACAACGTGGCCTTCGTATCGCAGGGTAAGTTTCTTATCGTCGGTAAATTTTCCTATGACCGTAGCTTCGACATTCTCATCGGCAAAGACCTTCATGATCGCATCGAGCTTCTCAGGCTTAACCGCAATAACCATCCGCTCCTGTGCCTCGCTGATCCAAATCTCGGTGTAATTGAGGCCCGCATACTTGAGCGGCACTTTCTCTAAATCTACTTCTGCGCCCAACTCCTGGCCCATCTCACCGACGGCACTGCTAAGCCCCCCCGCACCGCAATCGGTAATCGCTTCATAAAGTCCCGCCTCATTTGCCTGCAAAAGAACATCGAGCATTTTCTTTTCGACAATCGGATTACCAATCTGCACCGCGTGTGAAAAAATCGTTTCGTGCTCGTGCGTCATCTGGCCCGACGAGAACGTCGCACCATGAATTCCATCCCGACCGGTCCTGCCGCCCACACAGATAACAAGATTACCCGTCTGCTGATGCTTAAAGCACTTGTCCTTATCCATGATCCCGATATTGCCGCAATAGACAATCGGATTGGCAATATACCTGTCATCAAAATATATCGCACCATTGACCGTCGGTATCCCCATTCGGTTACCGTAATCGCGAACGCCGCCAACAACACCTTTCATAATCCTTCGTGGATGAAGCACGCCCTTGGGAATTTCATCGAGCTTCTTATCAGGCGGACCAAAGCAGAATATGTCCGTATTAGCTATCGGCCGAGCACCCATACCCGTACCCATCGGGTCACGAATCACACCTCCGATACCGGTTGCGGCGCCACCGTAAGGATCAAGAGCCGAAGGATGGTTATGCGTCTCGACCTTAAAACATATCGCCGATTCATCGTCAAACTCAACCACGCCCGCATTGTCGTCGAAAACCGAAATGCACCAGGTTTTATCAAGTTCCTTCGTCGCTTTAAAAATCGTATCCTTGAGCAGATTCTCGAACCGGACCTCAACATCGCCGACTAACATATCAACCGAACTCTTGAGTGTCTTATGAACGCAGTGCTCGCTCCAGGTCTGGGCAAGGGTCTCTAACTCAACGTCCGAGGGTTCTCTATCCAAATCACGATAATGATTCTGAATCGTCTGCATCTCTATCAGATTGAGAAAGAGATCCTTGGCCTTACTAAGCGCCACGAGCCCGTCATCATCGAGTTCACGTATCGGCCAATCGATCTTCTCTAACTCATAAGCATTCAAATGCGGACTTGGCGGCTCGGTCTCATTACCGATAACACAGTCTTCGATACAGTCATTTGCAAGAATCTTTCTGGCAATCGCATTGGTCTGATCGTTGTTCAACGTACCCAACAGAACATACTTGCGAGCGGTGCGAACGTGCTCGACTTGACAACCCATATCGGCCATCGCCGTGGTAACCGATTCAGCCACCGGATCGGTCACACCACTTTTTAGATGGACCTCCATCAGCGTTGCCTTGGCCAAACCCGCCGGCGCATTGCTCCTGCCGATGTAAAACTCCTCGCAAACAGGATCGCTTAGCAACTCCTGTCCCAGGCGTTTTGCAAAGGCCTCATCAAAATCCCCCTCGATAAGAAACACCCTGGCCGACTGGACCGCCTCGACCGAATCTATACCTAACTCTCGAATATTCTCCAGCACTCCGTTGCCATGCACATCTGGAAAACCGGAACGGTTAAAAACCTCGAATCGCCACTGCCTCACGATAAAATTTCCTTGCGTTTAAGTTTACGATTGATCAGACCAGCCCTCCTGGCCCGTGCCTTTTCAAGAAGCATTTCAACTTTCTTTTTGTTGCCAGCCTCTATGGCCACTTTAAGTTTATTCAACTCGTCAATCACCCTGTCTATCCCCCTGCCGAGATTAACGGAATTTGAAATTGCAATATCAGTCCAGACATTCGCCGGACTCGATGCTATCCTCGATGTATCCATAAAACCCTGAGCCGCAAACGCCAGATCGTCATCTCGAGTGGCATTGATCAAAGCCGCAGCCGTCATATGTGGAACATGGCTGACATTGGCAAATATACGGTCATGCACCGACGGTTTCATCGTGGTCACCCGAGCACCAAGAGCCGACCAGAACCGCTCCAAACGTTTTGCCGCAGCCTTATTACTGCTGCTGGTTGTTGTTAAAACACAAATCGCCTGATCGAACAAATCGTCACGGGCATATTCCACGCCCCGCTGCTCGGAACCGGCTATTGGATGAGAACCTACATAGTGCACTGTCTTACCAAACCGCTTCGCCGCCCATCGATGAGCAAGAACCTTCGTCGAGCCGACATCAGTTACAATACAACCGGGCTTGAGTGAAGGGGAAATTTCTTTGAATATCTCATCGAACGTATATATAGGCGTAGCTAAAATAACAATATCAGATCCTCTAACGCTCTGGAGAAGATCATCAAGTACTTCTCCGGCAACGGCCAATTCGCGGGCCTTGCGACGTGTTGTAGCACGATGACTGTAACCAAGAACCCGAACACCAGAAAATGACCGTAAAGCGCCCAAAGTTATTGAGCCGCCCAAAAGCCCCAATCCAACTACCGTTATTTGACCTAAGTCCTTCATAATAAAGACTTTACAAAAACCTCACCCAAGATCAATTAAAGCTAAAACTTATAACATCTTCGCTATATTGTCAATTTTTTTCTTTGACTTATCGCTTCAAAATGGTATTATTTCTTCTTAAGACAATCAGGCCAATGGATTTGGCAAAAGATTACGGCGCCTGGACCCGCGATTGGTGGGTGAGGTTTTTTTTATGAACTTTGTTCTCATCGTCGATAATTAAACTATAACGATGAGAAATTTAGGATAACAACTTGTTATGTTGGATAAGTACGAAAATAGCCCTAACGGGTATTATTTGGACTTTGAAGCAAAGATTGCGGATATAGACCGCCAGATGGATGAGTTGCGCAAGCTCTCGTCCATAAAAGGAATAAACTATTCCTCTGAAATCGTAATGCTCCAGCGCAAGCAGGTCTCGCAATTAGCAAAAATCTATTCCAATCTTAACGCATGGCAAACCGTACAGGTCGCAAGACACCCGAAAAGACCCCTGCTCGATGACTATCTCAACCTCATGGTAAAAGACTTCCGAGAACTCCACGGCGACAGATGCTTCGGAGACGATCCGGCTATCGTCACAGGGCTCGGAAGAATCGCAAGAGAAAAGGTACTCATCGTCGGACAGTACAAGGGAAAAACGTTAAAGGAAAAAACCGCCTGTCGTTTCGGATGTGCCAATCCCGAAGGCTACCGCAAGGCCATCGCGAAAATGAAATTCGCCGAAAAATACTCCCTGCCGATCGTCACACTAATCGACACGCCGGGAGCCTATCCGGGAATCGGAGCCGAAGAAAGAGGCCAGGCCCAGGCCATTGCCGCAAACCTCATGCACATGTCACAACTGCGTGTTCCGATTATTTGCATCTGCATCGGTGAAGGTGGTTCCGGGGGAGCCCTCGGTATCGGCGTCGGAGACAGACTGGCGATTCTCGAATTCGCATATTATTCCGTTATCTCTCCCGAAGGCTGTGCCGCTATCCTATGGCGGGATGGCTCCCATGCACCGGACGCGGCCGAAGCCCTAAAACTCACCAGCAAGGACCTGAAAAAACTCGAACTCATTGACGCCGTCATACCAGAACCTCTGGGCGGGGCTCATCGAAACACGCACGACACTATTTACAACGTCGAAAAATATATCGTACGAACGCTCAACGAATTAAAGCGAATGAGCATCAGCGATCTACTGGCTAAGCGATACCAAAAACTACGCTCAATAGGAACAACCCACCCGGCACCAGCACAAAAGAAAGCCCTCCCACTAAAAACCAGAATAAAAACAACAAGAACAAAACCCGCAAAAAAATCCCTCCCCGTTATAACAAAAGTCTAACCTCCCCCTGCCAATTGAACAAAAACGCTAAGGCCAAAACACCGCTACCGTTACAACAAACCAGATAAGACAGCCGATTGCGAATTTGCTCACTATACCAATTAACTCACCCATACCGGCTCCGACTGCGCTACGAACGGAATGTTTTGCCTGTCGTCCCTTAAGAAGCTCCACCGACCACGTAGCTAATCCCGCTCCCAGACACGCTCCGAGTATTGTACCCAGCAATGGAATCGGAATTACGAATGTCCCAACTATCGCACCTGCGACCGCGCCGAAAATAGCTCCAATCGAAGCCAGCAGCGATGCCCCCGTCTTTTTAGCCCCGGCGAAACTGCCAAGAAATTCCAGCACTTCACCGATAACAGCCAGAACCGTTATTAATACCAGCGTATAAACAGAAAACACCCCATCCTCAGCCCGCCACCACGCAAAAACACACGTCGAAATTACAATAAGCCAATTGCCCGGCAAAGCAAAAAACACCAGCACCAGCCAAAACAGATTCACAACGACAAGCAACAACGACCAAACATAAACCATCAAGGAATTGTAAGCACAAACTTAACAATAGCAAATCAAAAAAGAAAACAGAGAGATATACCCCTGTCCATTGGCAAGACAAAAAACAAAAACATCAAAAGCCAAACGTTCACCCTATACCACATTGCTGCTCCTTCACCCAAGAGTTATCCTGCCAATCTGCTTGAGCATCCCTTGGTATTTCAAGCCTTGTTCAAACAACCGTCCAAAACTAAGATGCCCACTGCAGCGACAGCTTCTTATGCGATTGGGCGCAGTCCCTCAGGTACAGGTTTATCAGATTCTGATATGGAATTCCTGTCTCCTCGGCCAAGCCTTTGAAGTACTCAATAACATCAGTGCCAAGCCGTAGCGTAACCTGCTTCTTAAGTTTCTTCGCATAAGGATTCTTATGCCCTTTCATCTTCGAAAAGTCATATTCTTTCTTCATTTCTGTCTTCCTGTATATACATGTGTTTCCCTTTTAGTTGCTTTCCTTGCACTGATAATTCTGATTTCCAAACCTTTCATCAAACAATAACACACCACTAACACCCGAAGCCGGTAGCTTATACCAAGCATTATAAATCTATCTTCGTCATTTGAGTGGGCGGGATCAAAAAATTCAATCGCCCTCTCATCGGAAAAAACCGTTGAAGCTTCTTCAAAAGAAACCCTATGCTTCTGCAGATTCTGCTTGGCTTTTCGAGCATCCCAGCTAAATCTTATTTCGTCCATAATTATATCATATTGCTATTAGCATTATATTTCAAGGAATATCTTAAAATTCCACAGAAAAAGATTAGGAAAAAACCATTTCCTTTTCACGTCACACGCCCTAAACTTGAACTAATCGAATTACCAACTCAAAAACACTGCCAATCAAGCGTCCATTCGTTTTTACCGAACCACAAGCCGAGTCCGAAATAACCTATGCCCTCATCTCTCCAAAACAACAAATCATATTGATATACTTTCTATGTAATGGATTTGTTTCAAAATGGCTTACCATGTTCGAACTCATATTTTCCATAAGGATTGAAGTATTCCGAAATCTTGCCTTCATAATCATACCACTGCGCATTTAAGAAGGTATCCTTCACGGTTCTGTCCTTTTTATATACTGTTTACTTATTTATCGGCTTTATCTCGAAGTGGTCAACGTCTATACTACCTCCAGTGGCCAGTAAGATTACCGCGTTAGATTCACTAAAAGGCTGGCTAAGGTATAAGCCTTCCCTGCTCATCCTGGGCTCTGTAGTTGCGTCTGAGCCATTTATGCCATAAAAGAATCTGCACCTCAGTGTTTTCTCATTATAGACAAACCTGATCTTTACAGATTCGGGCGGACGATAATACCCGGATAACAATTCAGACTTCCACACACCAATGGCCGAAATCCTCTCAACAGGAACTTCGGAATCCTTTAATGTGTGCTCCATTCTGCGACGTCCGAATCCTACATGCCACGTACGGGAAAATTTATCCTTAAATCCGATGATGGTGTGGCCAGGACGCCGTATTTTTTTGATGCTGAAGAACGCTTCGAAGGAACCAGCACCAATGACACGGTTGAGACCGCCATAAGGCATCGACGAATCAATAGTATATTGCCCCTTGCCATTGAAGGTTCCTTTGTAAGCCTTATAATCTGCCCAGTTCTCAAGGTCAAAATTAGCCGGACCGTCGAAGGTCTCAACCTCGTGTCGGACCCTAAACTCCGGGTCTGGTGATGGCGGTGGAGTCAGAAGCCACTTTAGATTAAACGCATAATGTGTGCGACTTGAGATCAGGTGTACAATCCCGTCCAGGCCCTGGCAGATCGAGAGATAACCTCTGTGCTCGCTGCTGCGTTTGCTTAAAATCGTGGCTCCGCCGTCGGTGTGTTCTATGTGATGTATTCCAGTGTCGGGAGCTACTATACGTTTGTGCGGCCAGGTCTTTCCGCCATCAAAGGAAACAGCAGTGAATAATTCCTTGGCCTGTATAGTTTCGCCGGATGAGCTGGTCATCATTACAGGATGAAACTGGGTGCTACCGTACACATTGCCAAAGCCTGCCATAACGAGGGGGCCTTCTTTGAGCCGCAGCAATGCCGCACGCTGACCGCCGCCGACAGGAGGAAACTCGGTGTCGTGATAAGTGAAGGTCTTGCCATTGTCAGTGGAAATACTTAACGGCATCGTTTTAGTGCGTTTTGTACGCGATATACCCACGATTGTACCGTCGTCAAGCTGTGCAACGCCGCAGTGATTACCGGGGATGTCACCGCCTGGATTAAACCATGTCTGACCTTGATCTTTGCTCATCCAAAGAGTGTTGGGTCCGTCAACGGTAATGACGATAGATCCGTCACGAGCGCGGAAAACCGGCTCACTTAGTTGGCGTCCATACCAGTGATCCGGGATAATAAGCCGAGACCTTGACCATGTGGCGCCACTATCGGTTGAGGTTCGCATGACCACTGCCATCATAGCCCAGTTCGCGCCTACAGACAGTGAATTGAAATGATAGATTGTGTCCTTACCATCATACCATAGTGACAGCGCTGTATCATTTCTATCCGGTGGATCCCAGAAAGGCGATGCCTGCTGCCACTGGTCTGTTCCATAGACAAGACGGCTTGCGGCAATGGCCAAATTTCTTTCTCGTTCACCTATACCGGTGTACCATATTGTCAACAGGTCGCCGTTTGGACATTCAACGATAGCAGGGCAATGGTTATGACCGGCAAATAAAGGGCCATGTTCGGCTTCTTTGGGAATCTTGACAAACTGGCGAGGCCCTTTGAAATAAGGTTTATCGGGATCCGGGCCCTTGCTAATCAGCTTTTTGGCACGCTGAATTACGTTTTGCTGGTTTAGGGGCACTTGCGGCAGGGGCAAAGGTTTGGTTTTGGGCATCTCTCCAATTACCACTCGAAAACCAATAAGCCAGTGTTTGTCTTCCGGAACCGTCCCCAGGCGATTGGCAGAGCGCAGATAATAAACATGAGTGCCATGACTACCGCCTCGCGTGACTTTGAAATCTCCACTAACATATCCCAACGGATCAACTTGTCTCTCTTTGTTATAAGGACCGTACCAATCGTTGCACCATTCCTCGACATTGCCGTGCATATCGTAAATACCCCATGCATTAGGACTTATCTTGCCGACATGCAGTGGAACAAGTTCGGCTTTGACCGCCATGTGAGCGTTTTTAAGAAACGAATCGGGTAGTGTGTTCCCTGTATGATAAGGCGTGGTTGTTCCGGCCCGGCAGGCGTATTCCCATTCGGCCTCAGTCGGTAAGCGATAAGGCATACCTTCTTTGTCGCTAAGCCACTGGCAATAAGCCTGTGCTTCATACCAGTTCACATTGATTACTGCCTCATCGTCTTGCTTCGAAAGACCCTCATCCTTACCCCTCAACTTCTTATGCTCAGGATCGTACAACTCGTATTGAAAGTTTGTTACCTCGTATATGCCGACATAGAAAGGTTTTGTAATTTTTACCGTATGAACAGGTTTTTCATCGAAATCACCCTCGGACAGTGCACCTCGCTGGTTGGTTATTTTTTTAGGTAAAGGAGTTTTTCCTACACCCATCTTAAAAGTTCCCGGCTCAATACGAACAAACTTCATGCCAATGGAGTTTATAAATTCCGGCGTACTGGACATCTCGGGTACCTTTGCCTCGGTCGGCATCGCTGCCAGAACCAACAGGATTATAGCCGCATGATAAAATGTTTTAATGATGGTTTGTTGATAGAGTTTCAAGTTAGTAATCCACATTCATAGAACCTTTCGATAGTTATTTTGAACCCTTAAAAGACATTTAATCGGACAAAGGCTTCATTTCAAAGTAATCAAGGTCCACTTGTCCATTGCTCATCATAATATAAGCGGCAGTGCTTTCGCTAAGAGGTGCGGCGAAATAAGTGCCGGCCTTGCTTTGTGGAAGTTCCGTAGTGGCCTTGGCTCCGTTGAGACCGTAGAAGACACGTATACACCTGGTCTTCTGATTATAAATAAACTTGAGTTGAGCCTCTGTCGGTGGTATCGAGTACTTAACATTATACTGCGGACCTTCCGGGAATGGACCGCTTTTTACTCCATCGCCTATAAACATAATCATTTCAATCTTGTCATCCCTCATGTTAAAATGGAGCCTGCGCGCCATTTCATCTTTGATTGAGAAAGTGAAACCAGGTGAAGCGTTTCTGCTCCGCGGATTATAATGAATATTCTTTAGTGTCATATTTATCTCGAATGAGCCGACTCCGACAAGACGGTTGATACCCTGAAAATGCGACTTGGCTATCATAGTGTACTGGCCCTTGCCGTTGAAACCTCCGCCGTGACCGTGATAAGGCTCCCAGTCGGCAAGTTCGAATCGTGGTCCGTCAAATGTCTCGGTTTCATGTTTGACGCGGATCGGAGGGTGCTTCAAAGGCTCGTTGGGGGTTTTTAGCCAGGCAAGATTGAACGTGTAGTGTGACCTGCTGGTTACAAGATGGACCAGTCCGTTCGGCGCCTGACAAGCCGACATATACCCTCGATATTCGCTGTTGCGCTGACTGAAAGCAAAACAACCGCCGTCCGTGCTCGTCGCAGATTTACCCGGACCGTCATCGGTGACAAGCTTTACGTTAGACCAGGTTTTACATTCGTCCTCGGAAATTGCCGCGATCAGACCTCGAACCTTGCGTTTGGTGCCCGAAGAGTCGGTTATGATCATCCCCATCGCTCTGCCGGCGAACGTGGCGAAAAAGATTGGGCCTTCTTTGAGCCGGAACATAGCCGGACTTTGGCCGCCACCTATAGGAGGGAATATGCTTGCCCTGTAGGTATAGCTCTTTCCAAGGTCGTCCGAGCTGCTTATGGCCATCATGCCATCGACTTCCTCTTCTCTGGTCAATAGGAAGAACTTGCCGTCTTTCAACAGTACGGAACAGATGTGTCCTCCTCTGACACGACCGCCGGGATCAACCCAGGTCAGGCCGTTATCTCGGCTGACCATCATGCGTACAAAGGCGTTACCGACCAGAGTACCGTCTTTAAGTTTGAAAGCCACCGAACCCGGCAAGTGCCCTTCTCGTCCATACGCCATGATTCTTGCACTGGACCAGGTTGCGCCGCTGTCGGTTGACGTTCTCAGCACCTTGGCTGACTGCCCGTAATTGCCGCCCGCGGATAAACCGGTCGTCCAGTAGATTTTGCCGTTTTCGTCGGACCACATACCCGGTGCGGTATTGTTTCGGTCGGGGTCGTCCCAAAACAGCGACGCAAGGTCCCACTGCTCATGGCCATAACGGAGCCGAGTACCGCCAATCGTCATCTCGCGCCGACGCTCGGTAACAGAGGAGCACCAGGTAACAATTAAGTCGCCATTGGGGCAGGCGACTATTTGCGGGTTGTGGTTGTGTGCGGCAAACAGCGGACCTGCGGCATCTCGAGGGATTCTCACAAAACCCCGCGGGCCCTTGAAATAAGGTTTGTCCGGGTCAGGACCTTTTCTTATTTCCTCGGGACTGCGCTGGATAACATTTTGCTGATAGAGAGGCTTTGGCGGCATCGGCATTGGTTTTGTTTTCGGCATCTGGCCTATGACTAATCGAAAGCCTATAAACTCGTGTTTGTCTTCCGGAACGGTTCCCATCCGGTTCGCAGAACGCAGGTAGTATGGCCAAGTGCCGTGGCTTCCGCCGCGCGTAACACGGGTATCACCTTCGGCGTAACCGACCGGGTCAATTGCAACACCCTCAACGAAAGGGCCATACCAGTCCTGACACCATTCCTCAACATTGCCGTGCATATCGTATAGGCCCCAGGAGTTTGACATTGTCCGGCCCACATTAAGCTGCTTTCCTTTCTTTTCGGAAAATTCCTCCGACAGAATGTCGCCCGTGTGAAAATTGGTAGCTGTACCGGCTCTGCAAGCGTATTCCCACTCGGCTTCGGTAGGCAGCCTGTAAGACAGTCCTTCTTTCTCACTTAACCAATCGCAGTATGCCTTGGCCTGATACCAGTTGACAAATATTACAGCTTCGTCATCATTCTTGGAAAAACTATTTTTTCCGCGCAGTAGTTTGTGTTCAGACGCAAACTGCTCATACTGAAAGTTTGTTACCTCGAAGATACCCATATAGAATGGCTTGCTGATTTTCACGGTGTGAACAGGCTTTTCGTCGAAGTCACCGTCTGCCAGCAGGTCAAAATAACCCCCGCCATATCCGCTCTCTAATGACGGCAGTACTTCCGACGGCAGCGGCGTCTTAAGTTGCCCCATCTTAAAAGTTCCTGGCTTGATGCGAGTAAACTTCATGCCAATAGAATTTACATATTCTTTGGTTTTTGGTATCTCGGTTGCTTTTGAGTTTTGTAGCTGGCACAGAACTATCAACAGGCACAATAAAATTAAACATCTTCTCATTTTCGATTTCCTACAAATAATCCTGATTTGTAATTCCAGTTCTTACAACGTTACGTCAACCTGATATACTATCATCGTTGGCCTTTATCCTGTGAAGGAGTGATTTCTATTTTAATCTTATGGCGTACAGGTACCACGCTCGCCGATGAAGCGGCAGCCATTTCTTTGTCCTTTTGACAGAGCTTCTTAACAAGATTGTCGATATCTTCTTCCATCTCAGGAGCATATCTCAAGTAATTCGGTATGCTGTGCAACAGAATCCTGGTCAGTCTGGTTTCAAATATCTGCTGTTCCAGAAAGACCGCCTCGATACGGCGAAATGGTTCTGAAAATGGGTTATCGAGAAAATCGGCAGCCAGATTGATCCCTTTTGCAAGCTCGGCACCGGTATATTGCCTTGCGGTGTCGCCCCAGGTGACTTTATATTTTGCGTCCTCGCTTATATTTTTTGCGACCAAAATATAACGATTAAGCTCCTCATTGAATGGGATAAACTCAAGTACGCCCCGAGTGGATTTTGGGCTTGCGGGATCCCCAAAAAAGCAGAACGGGTATCGTGAACTCTCAACCTCGATGACACCGTTGGCGGCAGAAAGAATCTTGTGGCCGGCGGTGGCCTGGGCATTACCGGAATCCATATCTACTGCGATAGTACCGATGTCCCCATCGCAGCCCAGTGCCTTTAAGAAAGCATAGGCCATAACCAGGTGACCATTTAAACCGGGGTGGACACCGTGTACACCGGCAAGGTGATACGACCTGCCATATTTGGCCTTGGTCTTTGCCATTACATCCATCATCGGATCGTACACATTGGCGAAAGTAACGTTTTGTTCTTTGGCAACATCGCGAGCAATATCTCGCATTTGAGCAAGGGTTTTATTACACATCGCCGCATCCGCGGGATTATCATTGTATGTGTCACTGTCAACACAACCGGCCGAACCAACAACAATAAAACGAACGCCGTTCTCCTTAAATTTTTTCACTATAGCCCGCATGGCATCACGGTAACGTTGTCCCTTCTCGACAGTCATGGGCGAGTAACCGCTATCGTTCATACCATAGGACGTTGTTGCTACATTAGGACCAAGCTCAAGTACATCATATTCCATCCGCCGCAGAAAACCCGGTGCCTGCTCGCCATCCCATCCAGCTTGGAGAGTCCTGAGATTTGCCGCTGGCTGACACATCAGCAGATAATCCTGCATATAAACAGAATAGATCCTCTCTTCGGTAATGGAATCACCGCAAATCGCAATGAAATCACCCTCTTGGAGCCTGGCCGTATCCTGAGAAGGGGCCGCTACCACAGCAATTTCCATTATCAACATCACCATAAACAGCATAACGATTGAGGGCTTTGAATTACAAATCTTCATAAGACATCCTTTAAGCGGGATAAGCTATGGAACCGGGGTCTCCGGTAATAGGCTACCTGAACATTATTCCTAATAGAATATCAAATGTGACGTTAAAACTCAAACCTTCTGCTTTTGCCTTAGAAGCTGAAGTTTTGCAAAATTGCAGTTTGACATGCATTACATAAGAAAATCATTTTTCTGATTTTCTTATGTAATCCCGTAACATCTTATTGCAAAATGAGTTATCGCCAAGAAAAGAAAAAAGCCCAGCGTCTTTTCTTTTCCAAAAACATGCCAAACTGCAATTTTGCAAAAGTCTTGTTTGAAGAATGCATTTCAATGTGCTGACAGACATTTTTCCCGGAAACAACAGCACATTAATCACAACGCAAGAGTTGCCCTTAAGTGTTCAGTCAATCGAGTTTGCGCTCGATCAGCGTCATAAAACGTTTGCCAATTGCCATGGCTGGATCCAGCGGAACCTCCACCGCTTTGCAGTCTGCGGGAATAGTGATAAGCGGTTTGGGCTCGATCTTCCTGCCGGTGAACTGAGGAAGCCACTTTCGCTGAGCCTCGAGCATCTCGCTGCACATTTCTCTGATCTGTCTTAGCGTACAAACAGCGGAGGTTAACGGATCCATAGCAACGGCGTGAACAATCGCCTCTGGGTCGCCCGTGAGCGCCGCCTCTGCAGCGAGTATCTGTACGCTTACATTGCTCGCGCACGCAGCAGCACATTGCGGGGGCAAATCACCAACCACGACGGGGTGTATGCCCGTATCATCGGCAAAAGTTGGGACCTCGACGCAGCAGCCATCGGGCAGGTTCGTTATCAAGCCATCGTTGCGGACATTGCCCATAAACCGGAAGGGCTTGCCCGTTACAATTGCTTCCATTATGTATGAGCAGTACTCGACACTTCGGTTCTCGATCACAGCGGATTCGAATTCAAGCGGATCGTGTTTGGCATATTTTTCACCGACGGTCTTGCACCAGTTAT
>SDBT01008126.1_pt1 | contig 17190 bp, 13 predicted proteins | sample 2277101 | NCBI WGS metagenome assembly SDBT01 (sample SAMN10404973, study PRJNA504765) | marine sediment metagenome | isolation source: marine sediment core GS10_PC15, 103 cmbsf | place: Arctic Ocean: Southern Knipovich Ridge | collected 2010
ATTTTTTATAATCAAAGCCGCCACTTCCGCAGAGGTAACGGTAGATGTATCCACCACAAAGTTTGCAGTCTTTTCATAAAGCGGTATTCTAACATCCATGACCTGTTTGATCTCCTCCAGGGAGTCTTCCCCTGTAAGGGAAGGTCTGATTTTTCCTGATCTCTGTTCCTTATCCATCCTTTCTCTTAGAACTTCAGACTCTCCATTGAGCCAAACAATCCAAGCATTCTTTTTGAGGTTTTTCACATTATCTTCATCAATAACAACTCCACCCCCTGTGGCAATGATCAGGTTATTTCTTCTTGAAACCTTTTCAATCAAACTTTTTTCAATCTCACGGAAATGATTCCATCCATCCCTAGAAATGATCGCTTCAATAGAACATCCGGCATTATCCTCGATCAATTCGTCTGTATCGAGAAAATCCTTTTCAAGTTCCCTCGCAAGGATTTTGCCAACCTCGGTTTTGCCGCTGCATCGATAGCCGATAAGTACGATATTCATATGCCTTCATTCTTGAGATCCTCTATCAATCAAGTGCTCCCCAGAGGACCTCGTATGTCAAATAGTAAACCCCAAAATAAAAAAGCCGTGAGCTTTGGTATGCCCACGGCTTTTAAATTTAAAAATAAATCAATCAACCCTTGGGCGAGTCTCTCCCCCCAAAATAAAAATAGAAATAAAAGCCATGCCAGGATTGATTGTTTTCCATTTTTTGTAATTTATCTTTGTTTAATTAAAACCCAATTGAGTGTTATCTGTTATTCGTTATTGGTTATGGAGGTCAAAACTTCGAATTATATCTCATCATTAGCGGCAATATAATTTTGAGTCCCTATCTTCAGCGAATAACTAATAACTTATAACAAATAACTTAAAAGACATATAAATAGATTCTTCACGTTTGTCAAGAAAAAATTCTATAAATGGAATTTTTTTCTTGACATTCTTTTCACCCTTATATAATAGTCCTTTATTATGAATCTTACCCTTACCCGAAAATCTATTTTTATTAATTTACGAGGGAATTGGCGGTGGCTCAACTACAAAAGGGGGTTGTGCCTACTAATTACCTTATAAAGAAATACTAAATTAACAAAACCGTGGGCGCCCCCTGAGGGTCCCACGGTTTTTTATTTGAAGCTTGCCAAAAGGCCGTGGGGTCGAAATCCTCACGGCCTTTTTTATTTGGAGGCGAAATTTGAACATAAAACCTACATTATTTGAATTCAAACAGATGGCAAAGAGAGGAAACCTGATACCGGTTTATCAGGAATTCTTGGCTGATATGGATACTCCGGTTTCAGCTTATTTAAAGATCAGAGACAAATCCTTTTCCTATCTCCTTGAGAGTGCTGACGGCGGAAAGAGATGGGGCCGTTATAGTTTCATTGGATTCAAGCCCTTTTTGATAGCGGTATCCAGGAACCAGGAGATGGAAATATTAGAAGGAACCGAAAAAAAGGTCTTAAAAGATATCGGGAATCCTATACATGTCCTAAGGGATTTAATCAAAAAATTGAGACCCGTGACGACAAAAAAACTCTCCCCGTTTCAGGGAGGATTTGTAGGGTATTTTAATTATGATCTGATCAGGAAATGGGAATATCTTCCCGGGATTTCTCCACAAGATGCAAGAATGCCGGAGTCCGTCTTTATGTTTTCTAGACGTCTGATCATTTTCGATCATTTGACCCACCAGATCAAGGTGGTCGCCTTTGCCCACTTGCAGAAAAATGACGATTTAAAAAAGCTCTATGACCAGGCCTGTCAGGAAGTAGATGAAACTATAAAGACATTAAAACACCCTCTATCTTCGGTGTCTGAGAGAGATCCGCTTTCCTTAACCGATCTTGATGCCAATTTAAATCAAAAGGACTTTGAAAAGTCCGTCCGTAAAGCTAAGGATCATATTGTCGCCGGGGATGCCATTCAGGTGGTCCTTTCTCAAAGATTTTCAGGGAATATATCGGGCGATGATTTTGCTCTTTACCGGAATCTTAGAAGCATCAATCCGTCGCCCTATATGTTTTATCTTAATTTTGGAGAGATAAAGTTAATAGGATCTTCTCCGGAGATCCTTGTGCGTTTGACGGATGAAAAGATAGAGCTTCGTCCAATTGCAGGCACCCGACCAAGGGGTAATACATCTGAAGAGGATTTGGCCTTGGAAAAGGAACTATTGGCAGATCCAAAGGAGCGGGCCGAGCATATCATGCTGGTCGATCTGGGGAGAAACGATGTTGGTAAGGAGGCAGTCCCCGGTTCTGTTACCGTACCCCGCCTAATGGAAGTGGAACGGTATTCTCATGTGATGCATATTGTTTCAAGGATTGAAGCACAATTGGCACAAGGGAAAGATTGTTTTGATCTATTTATGGCGACTTTTCCGGCCGGAACCGTTACCGGAGCTCCCAAAATCAGAGCCATGGAAATCATAAGTGAGATAGAGCCGACACCAAGGGGTCCCTATGCCGGCGCAGTAGGCTATTTCGGCTTTAACGGTAACATGGACTTCTGCATCACCATTCGCACTATAACTATTATAGAAAACAAACTCTCCATTCAGGTAGGAGCGGGTATTGTATATGACTCCTCTCCTGCGCTAGAATACCAGGAAACTTTAAAAAAGGCCGCTGCCATGTTCAAGGCTGTTGAAAGGGCTTGTGAAAAATGATTCTGATGATCGATAACTATGATTCTTTCACTTACAATCTAGTACAGGTTCTCCAGGTAATCGGAGAAAACATTCATGTTTTCCGAAACGATAAATTGGATCTTTCTTCCATGAAGGATTTGAGGCCTACTTCGCTTGTTGTTTCACCCGGTCCCGGCGCTCCTTATCAAGCCGGGATTTCTATGGAGGCCATCCTTTATTTTGGCCCTAAAATCCCTGTGCTTGGTGTTTGTTTGGGGCATCAATCCATCGCTGCAACCTTTGGCGGCAAGGTGATTAAGGCCGACCGGATCATGCACGGCAAGACTTCTCTCATCTATCACGATAGGCGAACCATTTATGGGGGGTTGCCCAATCCTTTTGAAGCCGTACGCTACCATTCTTTAATAGTTGAAAGAGAATCTTTGCCGGAATGCTTGGAAATAAGCGCTTGGACAAAGGAAGGAGAAATAATGGGTATAAGGCATTGTAAATATACTATTGAAGGGGTTCAATTTCATCCTGAATCGATTTTAACGTTTTTCGGTGAACATATCATCAAGAATTTCATAGATCTTAATAAGAAGTTGGAACATTCCATATAAACGGAAACAGAAGACTGGCGGAAATAGTATTTAATTACAATATGTTATAGAAATTCTTAGACGTTCAATTAGTAAAAGGAGGAACTGAATAATGATCAAAGAAGCAATCGTAAAAGTAGTCAAAGGGGACGGACTCATGGAAGAGGAGATGAAAATGACCATGGATGAAATTATGACCGGCAAAGCCACGCCTGCTCAAATCGGCTCGTTTATCACGGCCCTGAGAATAAAGGGAGAAACCGTGGAAGAGATTACCGGAGCTGCTAGGATTATGAGGTCCAAGGCTAGAAAAATTCGCCTTAACAACAATCTGCTGAATATTGATCGGGACGAGATCAATGTAGAAGAAGAAACCATCCTTGATACATGCGGTACCGGTGGAGATGGAACCAACACCTTTAATGTCTCCACCACCACCGCATTTGTAGCCGCCGGTGCCGGCGTAAAAGTGGCCAAACATGGTAACAGGGCTGTTTCCAGCATGTGCGGAAGTGCAGATGTCCTGGAAAACCTGGGTGTCAAAATAGATATCACTTACTCTGATATAGAAAGATGCATCCGGGAAGTGGGAATAGGATTTCTCTATGCACCCCTTTTTCATGGAGCCATGAAATACGCCGCCGGCCCCAGACAAGAGATAGGGATTAGAACCATTTTTAATCTTCTGGGGCCTTTGACAAATCCTGCCGGGGCAACGGTCCAGGTGCTGGGCGTCTATTCTCTGGAACTTACGGAAAAAATAGCCAACGTACTTAAAAGACTTGGCACCAAGGAAGCCTTTGTGATTTGTGGTGAAGGAACCTTTGATGAGATAAGCATCTGTGGCCCAACCAGGGTCTCGCACCTGAAGGAAGGGAATATTGATACATTTGTAATGAATCCGGAAGATTATGGTTTCAAAACGGCGGCCCTCGAGGACATTAAAGGTGGGAATGCGCAAGAAAACGCCCGTATAATCCGGGAAGTCCTGGATGGTAAGAAAGGACCGAAGCGGGATATGGTCTTGCTTAATGCCGGAGCTGCCTTTATGGCTGCAGGTCTTGAAAGTGACTTCAAACAAAGTATTGAAAGGGCAAAAGATACGATTGATTCCGGCAACGCCGGAGATAAACTTGATTCTCTTATCAATTTTACACAACAGTGTATAACTTTTGCCCGAGACTAACTAGTGCCTGAACGAAAAGTCCCGTTCAGGCAAAAATCCGAATACCCGCCTGGTATCGCCATATAGCAATGGCGGGCAGGTCAAAACTCGAAACTCCCCGACGGCGGGACAGGCGAAACAATATCGAATATCAAATTTTTCAATATTCAAAACAAAAGGATCGGTATTCGGTTGTTTAGAGCATTTGAACATTCGAATTTATAATTTGCCCTTCGACTTTGCTCAGGGCGGTGAGCTAGCCGAACCGTTTCGGATTTCGAATTTCAAAAATTGAGGGTTTTCGTTCAGACACTAAATATAAAGAGGATTCCCGTGCATGCAAACTTAGCGGAAATACTTGCCGAAAAACGTAAAGAAGTCGACGTTTTAAAAAATAGAAATTGGTCGACTCATGACGGTAATAACGTACCGCCTATCCGGGATTTTAAAGGTGTTATTTCCGTACCTGACAAGATCAGCCTGATTGCAGAAATAAAATTTGCTTCCCCATCCGCCGGTATCATTTGCAAAAAAACAGATCCTGTCACAATTGGTAAGATATATGAAAAGGCCGGAGCGGCAGCAATTTCACTTCTGACCGATAAAAAATTTTTTGGAGGAGATCTGAATCATCTATCCCGCTTGAAAAAGGCAATATCTTTGCCTGTGCTGCGTAAAGATTTTATTATAGATGAAGTCCAGGTGAGGGAATCGTTCCTGGGAGGAGCAGATGCGACTCTCTTGATCGCTCGTATCTTGTCCCACCGGCAATTAAACGACCTGCTGGATATATGTCATGATATGGGGATGGCTGCACTGGTCGAAGTTCACGACAGACAGGATATCGAAAAGGCTGTTGCTTGTGGAGCTGATATCGTTGGAATAAATAACCGTGATCTCAACACCTTTAACGTCAGCCTTGAGACCACGATAAAACTGGCTCCACTGGTGCCGGAAGGGCATATCATCGTCAGTGAAAGTGGTGTCAAAAACAAAGGAGACCTCCAATTGTTAAAACAGGCTGGAATTCAGGCCGTTTTGGTGGGCACAAGCTTGATGAAAAGTAAAGATATCGGGAAGAAGGTAATGGAACTGATGGATGCATATACTTAAAAAGGTCTTATTTTGAGCTTTTTTATTCTATGCCAGACTGACAATTGTTTATTCAATGGAAATTCAGTAGTCATTCAGTAGAAATTTAATAGTTATTAATCGACAAATGGCAATTGAATTTCAACCGAATGACAATTGAGTAACAGCGAAGCGAATGACATGCGGTAAATGACAAAATCCAAAAACGCAGATTGTTGCCGTTTAAATATAATTGAAAGCAGGAGCAAAGGATGGTCAAAGTTAAGATCTGCGGTATTACAAATCCTCAAGATGCTTTGATGGCTGCCGGCCTGGGGGTAGATATGCTCGGTTTTATATTTGCCTCAAGTCCCAGACAAGTTACTCCAAGACAGGCACTAGATATTATTCATGCTCTTCCTCCCTTTGTAAAGACGGTGGGAGTTTTTGTGGACGAAGAAATAAAAAGTATGCAGGATATCATGAATTTTTGCAGCCTTGATCTAATCCAACTCCATGGAAATGAGCCTCCTCATGTTTGTAAGGAGTTTATGCCGCATACCATTAAGGCTTTCCGCATCAAGGACGAATTAAGCCTTCAAGCGATCAAACCCTATCACGGAAAGGTTAAAGCCCTTCTTTTGGACACTTATGCAGAAGAAAAAAAGGGGGGAACAGGAAAAACATTTGACTGGGACCTGGCCGTCAGAAATAGGAGGATGGAAGTGCCAATTATTTTGTCCGGGGGGCTGAAACCCTCAAACATCCAAAGGGCTATCTCAACCGTTCAGCCATACGCTGTTGATGTGAATAGCGGTATTGAAGAGTGCCCTGGAAAAAAGGAACCTTTCCTTATGAAAGAGTTAATGGAGAAAATCAAGCAAATCAATAGTGGAGGATATTTGGATGATTAACCGTGGTTATTATGGCAAATTTGGGGGAGCATTCATGCCTGAGATCCTCACGGCTACCGTTGATGAGCTTGTGAAGGCGTTTGAAGCTGCCAAGAACGACCCGTCTTTCTGGAAAGAATATATGTATATTATGTCCACCTATTCCTGCCGACCTACTCCCATCACCTTTGCAGAAAATCTAACCCGCCACTTCGGAGGAGCCCGCATCTACGTCAAGAGAGAAGACCTGAACCACACTGGAGCCCACAAAGTCAACAATGTCATGGGTCAGGGTCTTTTAGTAAAGCGGATGGGTAAAACCCGGGTCATTGCGGAGACCGGTGCCGGCCAGCATGGGGTTGCGACGGCCACAATGGCAGCTAAATATGGATTTAAATGTACCATATATATGGGAGAAGTTGACGTTGCAAGGCAAAGACCCAATGTCTTCTGGATGGAACGTTTGGGTGCTGAAGTTGTTCCTGTAAAAAAAGGAACTCGAATATTAAAGGATGCCATAAACGAAGCTTTTCGTGACTGGGTAACCAGCATGGATGATACCCACTATGTACTTGGTACTGCATGTGGCCCCCATCCTTTCCCTGAGATGGTCTCCTATTTTCAATCGATTATTGGTAAGGAGGCGCGTAGGCAAATCCTTGAACAGAAAGGAAAACTCCCTGTCCGCGTTTATGCCTGCGTAGGGGGCGGATCTAATGCCATGGGAATTTTCAGCGGTTTTTTCAATGATCCGGTGGAACTTGTCGGCGTTGAAGCAGGAGGCAAAGGTCTGGATTCCGGCCGGCATGCCGCACGCCTTGCCTCAAAAAAAGGGTCCGTGGGTGTAGCGCAGGGGTATAAGACATATTTTCTTCAAGATAGTGACGGTCAAATGAAAGAGACTTACAGTGTTGCAGCAGGATTGGACTATGTGGGAGTTTCACCGATCCTTGCTTCGCTTAGGGAAGAAGGCCGCATTCGGTTTGAAGCAACCACCGATCGTGAGGTGCTGGATGCTTTTTCCCTCACCATTGAAAAGGAGGGTTTGGTGCCGGCTCTGGAGTCTGCCCATGCATTTGCCCAGGCTTTCAAAGAGATCTCAGATCTGTCGAAAGACGATATCGTCCTGATCAATCAGTCTGGAAGAGGCGATAAAGACATCTTTACCATTGCCGATGCATTCGCCGATCAAAATTGGCGAAAATTTATAAAAAAAAAGGCGGAGGAATATCGTGCTTGAGACGTATCTTCGAAAAAGGCTGGAAAAAAAGAATATATTACTTATGACCCATATCGTCCTCGGGTATCCCTCATTTGAAGATTGCTTCAGAATCATCCAAGCAATGGTTGCTGCGGGGGTCGATCTTATGGAATTGCAAATCCCTTTTTCCGAACCGATTGCCGACGGCTCCGTGATCCTTCATGCCAATCAGAAAGCCTTGGCAAACGGGGTAACTATCCAGGGATGTCTTGATTTTGTTCAAAAGGTCACGCATGCTTTTGACATCCCTTTTCTCATCATGAGTTACTATAACATTTTCTTTAGGTACGGCGTGAGAGATTTTGTCTCTGCCATGTCACAAAGAGGCTTGCAAGGTGCGATTATCCCTGATCTTCCGCCTGAAGAGGGGAAGGATTATTTCAAGGCCATGAGAGAACACAAACTTGCTCCTATTTTTATATATTCCCCCACCACGCAGGACCAGCGCATGAAATATATCGCTTCCTTTGCCCTTGGCTTTATTTATTGTGTTGCCCGCAAAGGAGTCACTGGCAAGGCCACAAGCTTCTCAGGTGAGTTGACAAAATACCTTGCCCGTTGCCGCAAGGCAACAAATCTTCCGCTTGCACTCGGTTTTGGAGTGAAGGAAAAAGCGGATATCGATTACCTGGAAGGAAAAGCAGACATCGCCGTCGTTGGTACCCAAACGATCAGAATAATGGAGAATGAAGGGATCGCTTCTGTTGGAGATTTTATACTAAGCTTACGCTAAATAATAATTTTCCCTATTTATTAATCCTACTTTGTAAGATTTTCTTGCATATATCTTTATATCCTGCTATCTAGTCATTAAGCTTTTAACAACCAAACTGATAACGGAATAAAAATGAGCCCTTTGACACGAGTTTACACGATTTAAAATAGGTTTGTCCATGAAGCGATTAAATTGAAAAACTCCCCGACTGTTCGATTAATTCATGCTCTGTGGATCAATTCTAAATAATATTCTGATTCGGAAAAATCCGTCCTCCTCGGGTCGCTTGTCCGCTGCCTAGAACTCAGATACTGCGAGCAGACTTTGTTAAGGGATCGATTTTTTGCATATTTAATTTAATTTTATTTTATGTAAAATGATTGCCTGCTGAAGGAGAGATCGGTGAAATATTACTTTTATGAAGATAAGCTTCGGTCTCATAAGCGTCTGAAGGTCATCCTAACTGCCGTCGTTATAGTCATATTCATTTCCGGCGGATATTTGCTCTGGAAATCATTCCATAAAGATGCTGTGACGGAAACTAAAAAGGACTCCAGACCGAAAGAGCTGCCCCGGATGGTAAACCTACCTCCCAAGAAACCGAAGCCTGAGCCCGTTCCTACGCATTACACACCGGATGCACCTCTGCTTGAGCAGGTGCGTGCGGCCATGAGAAACGGAATCGATCCTGAAGTGGCGGTAGTGCTTGCAAAATCATTGTCAGACAAGCCGGAGCGGGCCGACGCGGTCTTTATTTTATTGGAGTACGCCGCCGAAGCCGGACATGCGGAGGCCGCACTGGAAGTGGGGCGTTACTTTGATCCCACCTATAGCGGGGACAGCGGAACCATTATAAAAGACCCGGAGGCCGCATACGAGTGGTATCAGGCATCTCTTTCGGGAGGACAGCAAGACGCGAAAAATCACCTTTCAGATCTTAAACGATGGGTCGAAAAACAGGCGGCTGAAGGATCCTTTGAGGCACGTGAGTTATTAAATAATTGGTTTTAGTTCCATAACAATGGAGGGCATACAATGCAAATCAAAATAAATAGGTCCAAGACCCAAGTCAGGTTGATTCTTGTATCAGCCGTTTTCTTTGTTTGTATGGCGCTTATCCAGGTTGAAACTACGACGGCTCAACAGCTCAAACCTTTGCTCATGCCTGGTAAACGAACTTTATATCAGAAGGTGATAACCCACCCCAACACGAAACTATATACATCCGCCGGCGAATCCGAACCGGTGCTGGAAAAGTGGGTTAAGCCCTTTACAGTATTTTATATTTACCAGCGGACCTCGGTGAAAGGGAAGCCATGGTTGAAAGTGGGGCTTTCGAGCACCGAGGGCGCAAGCGGCTGGATAGAGGGATCAAAAGCTTCTGATTGGAACCAGGCATTAACTCTTGTCTTCACTGAAAGGACAGGGCGCCAACAAGCACTGTTTTTCAAAGACTTGGAATCGCTTCAAAAGATTGCCGCATCTTCCGCACCAGGGGAGCAGGCAGCCGAGCTCGCCTTACATTTTGCGGCAATTAAAGAGGGAAATATATCTAGGCCTTCCCAATTCCCCATTACGGCAGTTGAACCGCAGGAGGAAGCCGTCTCCCGAGAACGATTCTACCTTATCCCAATTTTTCAGGCCCTTGAGCTTTTTGAGGGCGTTAAATTTCTGGAAGTCGCATCCATTGACCCCGGCACAACGCAACTCCCTGAAGATGTGGAACTGCACACGGGCATCGCATTCGTAATCGATACGACCATTTCCATGAAACCTTATATTAACCGTACACGAGAGGCCGTCCGAAGAATTTATGATGCAATTGAAAGGGCTGGCCTGACGGATAAGGTGGCATTTGGATTGGTGGCATTCCGCAACAGCACAAAGGCAACCCCGGGAGTTAAATATGTGGCCAAGGTGCTATCTGATTTACGAGATGGTCGCCAGCGCGAACAGTTTGAACGTGCCCTTGCTGAAGCGCAGGAAGCCAAGATCTCCACCCATTCCTTCAACGAGGATGCTTTTGCCGGTCTCAAGATGGCCCTTGAAGAACTCAACTGGGCGCCCTACCAATCGAGGCTTGCCTTTCTTATTTCAGATGCGGGCGCCATTCGCAATGATGATCCCTATTCTTCAACGGGAATGAACGAGACAGAGATAGCCGACATGGCCGCCGCCAAAGGGGTGAAGATATTTGCCCTCCATCTAAAAACGCCTGCAGGAAAAAGAAGGGGAAATCACCCATCTGCCGAAGCACAATATAGGGCCCTAACCAGACATACAGATCCGATGATCGGAGATCTGTATGTTCCCATCGCCGCCGACCAACCGGCAACAGGTGTTCAGGGTTTTGGCCGGGTGATAGAAGGTGTTGCCGACCAGATGGTGGAACTGGTACGGGCGACAAGTGTTGGTGAACGCCTGACGCTCCCGGAAGTATCATTACCTCAACCAAAAGATGTCGTAAAGGAAGCGATACGCAAGGCTGTCATTTTGGGCTATGCCATGCAACTTGATTACCTGGGAAGTCGTGGTGGCGTTAGAGCGCCCAAGGTGATTACTGCCTGGGTTTCGGACATGGATCTTGCACGACCCGATACACCCACATTTAAAGTGAGCGTTCTTCTGACTAAAAATCAACTCAGCGACTTGAGCCATCGCCTCCGGGTGATTCTTGACCAGGCCCAGAGAACCAAAAGAACAGGAGCCAAAGACTTCTTTCAAAGCATCCTTGCGGCGGCTGTCCGAACTTCACGTGATCCGCTCCAGTTCAGCCGAAGACCCAACCAGAAACTGGGTAAGCTGGGAGTTCTCGCCGAGTTTCTTGACGACTTGCCTTACCGCAGCAATATCATGCTGCTGACTGAGGAGGATTGGTACCGACTTAGCGTGGGAGAGCAGCAGGCCATAGTAAATGGTCTGAAGTCAAAGATCAAAAGATATAAACATATCCACGATGATGTAGCTAACTGGGAAACCTTCGGGGCAACGGAGCCTGGAGACGCAGTATATCGAGTGCCATTGAGTCTTATGCCATAGCCTTGGAGGCCTGCCAACGTGTCCTGTAGCAAAAACCATTCGGTTAAAAAAAAAATTAGCGCCATTGCATCTGAGGTCAAATCGCCTAAAGCTGATGAGGTCTTCCGTCTTAAAGAGGTAACCAAAAGCTGGCAGGAAGAGAATGGCTTTACCCTGACGGTACCGGAACTTGTTATCCATCGGGGAGAAAAGGTTGCTCTGGTGGGGGTCAGTGGCTGTGGCAAAAGTACTTTGCTCGATTTGATGGACATGGTGCTGCGCCCGGATCAGGCAGATCAGTTTATGTTCTTTCCCCAAAAAGGAGAAGAATTAGATGTTATGAATGCCTGGCGGCACAAGACCCTGGACAGGCTGGCCAATGCCCGCATGAAGCACATCGGTTATGTTTTGCAGACAGGCGGCCTATTTCCTTTCCTTTCTGTTCGAGAGAACATTAGAATAAGCCTGCGCGGCCTTGGTTTGCCGATAAATGACACCGTTGAGGCAATAGCGCGCCGCCTGAATATCGAGCGTCATTTGGATAAACTTCCCGCGCAACTGTCGGTTGGGGAACGGCAAAGAGTGGCGATCGCCAGGGCCATGGCACACCGACCTTCAGTGGTTATTGCTGATGAGCCGACCGCATCTCTTGATCCAATCAATGCCGAAGAAATCATGAATCTGTTTGCCAACCTGACCGAAGAATACGGTGTTACTTTGATTATGGCCACACATGACTGGGGAAGTTTGGGCAAGCGCGGTTTCCGTCATGTGGAGTTCGGTTTCGAACAGGATCCGGATCAAGGAACCGTGAGGGCTAAAGTAATCTGTTAATAACGTTCAAAAGTTGAGACCTTTGAAAAATGCTCAATTTTGTTCAAGTTCAAGGACAATTCTGCAGGACAGCAGAATTGGACAGCTGCCAAGCTGCCCTTTAGGGCGAGGGACATGGACGTCCCGAGTCAACGCGAAAATTTTAACCACCCCGATAAACTACATCGGGACAAGCATACATACATTGAGTATTTTGAGGATTAAAATTTGAGCCTGACATCCCGCAGTAGCGGGAGGCAAAAGGGGGCGTTTTGAAAAGGTCTCAAGTTACCAATCTGTTAAACGACGTGAGAACTATGCACGGTTTCAAAACTCTTATTCGGCTGGCACTTTGCGATTACTTTCATGAGCGATTGCTATCTGCATGTGCGATAATGGGCCTGGCCGCCGTTTTGGCACCTTTAATGGTGCTGTTCGGCGTGAAAATCGGAATTATCAACACCATGTCGGATCGCTTGATCCATGATCCCAGAAACCGTGAAATTTCTCCGGTTGGCAGCGGTCGTTATGATGCAAACTGGTTTACAGCCATAGGCAAGCGACCTGATGTAGCCTTTGTCATTCCTCAGACCCGCTCTATTGCAGCCAGCATGATCCTTTATAAAAAGGATACTACTAAACCGCGAACGGCCGTGGTATCACTGCTCCCTACAGCCGAAGGCGATCCATTGTTGACTAAATGGGGACTCATTCCGGCCAAACAAACCCATGTGGTATTATCTGAATCCGCCGCCCGTAAACTCAATGTAAAAGCTGGGCAGGACATCATCGGCCAGGTGGGGCGTTCTAAGGCCGGGGTTAAGGAACAGGTCTCAGTAAATCTGCGAATCGCCGCCGTATTGCCCCTTGCGGCCTTTCAGCGCGAGGCAGCGTTTGTACAGCTAGAGCTTTTGGAGGCCACAGAAGATTACCGGGATGGTCGCGGCTCCAAGATCTTTGGTTGGCCAGGTAAGTTGAGGCCGGCCGGCCCGAGGTATTATCCCAGTTTTCGGCTATACGCCCGCTCGATCTATGATGTGGCCGAGTTGCGCAATATGTTGATGGATCAGGGCCTGGAAGTCTATACCAAAGCTGAGGATATCGAAACGGTTAAAAGCCTGGACAGGTCTTTTAGCCTGATTTTTAACCTCATAGCCACCGTGGCTGTGTTGGGTTATTTTGCCTCCATGGCGAGCAATGTCCTGGCCAATGTAAACCGTAAAAGCCGCTATCTGGGTATTTCAAGCTTAATCGGTTTTTCGATCGGCAGTATCATCTGGTATCCGATAGTCCAATCCGTAACCACCAGCATTCTTGGCACTTTGACTGCCTTCTGCCTTTACTGGATAGCGGAAGGGATGATCAACGGATTGTTTTCTGAATTCCTCTCGGCCGGCGAGTACGTATGCCGGCTATCATTAGGGCATATGCTAATTGCATTAGGGCTGACTTTGGGTCTGGCGATGTTGGCTTCGACCTATGGGGCATTCCGGGTCTCAAGAATCGAACCATCGGAGGTCATCCGTGAGGTTTAAGAAAGAAACGATCGGTTTGAATTGCTTTTTTTCGTTAGGGTACCTTATATTTCCGGCAATTTGGTTTGCCATTATTGTTTGTCTTATTTTTACCGCCCGCCCGCTACAAGCCCAGCAATGCCCGTCAGAGCAACGCGCCTTAGAATTGCCGGTTCCCATGGAAGATGCGGTTAACCCCAATCCCTTGAAAGCTGATATCCAACTTCCGATGCCATGCGGTTCGAAAATGATCCTGCGACATATTTGTGTCCCTGCTGAAGGGTATTTCGGAGATTTACTGCTTGATCTTGGCTGTAAAGACTGCGGTCGCCTGAACCAAAGCTTTATGGAGGGCAAGCACAGAGCGGCGCTTTCGGCACCTTTCACTCTCGCAAATTTACCCGAACCCTGGCAACTAAGAATAGGGAAATTGGCCAATATCGGCGATGGTCGGTGCCCAACACCTGACGACAAAATTAACATGGGCTTTTACTATTTTATCAGCAAATATGAAATCTCCAATTTCCAGTGGAAGTCGGTGATGGATGAGGAATGTCCCAATACGAGCAGTCAGTTTTCAGTTGATGACCCGCGGCCCAAAACAAACATATCCTGGTTTGAGGCTGTCGATTTCACGCGAAGATATACCGAATGGTTGATAAAGAATGCGCCGGATTCGTTACCCAAGTTTTCCAATGACCGTTTCGGTTTCATTCGGCTGCCCACAGAAGCCGAATGGGAATATGCTGCCCGTGGAGGCCACATGGTCACCGAGTCGCAGATGAACGATGAGGAATTTTTCCCTTTAGATGATCGTCCTCTTAAGGACTACGCCGTTTTTACCGAACAGGAGGCGGCCAAACCACAGGAAAAACTGGCTTGGATCGGTTCGAAATGTGCCAATCCCTTGGGGCTTTTCGATACAGCCGGAAATGCAGCCGAAATGTTGTTGGATCCTTTTCATTTCTCAGTTGGTTTTCGATTGCATGGTGCTGCCGGAGGGTTTGTCATCAAAGGTGGCAGTTACCGCAAAGGCCGGGCGGAGATTATGCCCGGCAGGCGTGAGGAACAACCTTTCTTCCTCGCTGACGGTGCTTTCCGGAGCACAGATGTGGGTTTCCGTATCATCCTTTCCGGAATCTTGACTCCTCAAGACCGTATAGAAGAACTCGATCGAGAATGGGCTGAGGTTGGGAAGCAGCTCCTTCCGGCTCAGGCAACCCCAAGGTCATCAGGATCAAATATCGAAATAGACCAGAGCAAGGATCCCATCACGGAAATTGACCGGCTCATCGCGACATCCAGAAATGAGACGGAGAAAAAGAACCTCCTTTTTCTAAGAGAGGTTCTAAAACAGAATAGTATTTTGATCAAGACTCGGGAAGCAGAAGCGATCAAAGGCATCATCCGCAGCGCCCTTTTCACCGCGGAATCCATACAAAATTACGCCATCCGGCGCAAAGTGATCCTCAATGAACTTAGCAAACTGGAAAATATGAAGAAAGAGACGGTCTCCCCGTCGATCCTCGAATCTTTGGATATCACTATTTCCAAAGCAAAGAATACGGTTCGCATGCTGGATGCTGCTATTGACCAGTTCGGAAAATTCTACCTGAACCGCATCAGAGAAAGTCAGAGATACCTGGAGGATATTTTAGAAAGCCGGCTGACCCTCGTATCAGTGAAATTGAGTCTGGAGGATGTATTCGGCCAGAGTCTGAATAAAAGGCTGGATGAATTCATCAAACATGTATTCCTTTATAAACGACAGGGAGGAAATATCAGCCTGGAAATGATTCAAAAGGACATCATTTCTGCATCCTTACTTTAGAGCAGATTATAAGAGACCTTTGAAAAACATACCCTTTTGCTCACCGAGGCGTAGGCTCGCCTCTACGAGCTGGAGGCCCAATTTTAGTTTATCCTACACATTGTTAATCGTCAAAGTCTCCTTCCTCTCCTTTATCTGTGGAAAGTAAAGCAGCTCGTTCAGCGATCTTTTCCGGCGTCCAATCTTCAGGATCTTCAATCCTATCTCCCTTCGCCCCAAGATCATATGAGCCGGCCTTAAGAATTGCTTCAATGGCAAATGGTGCAGTATCCTTTGCGTTAAAGACATCTACAAGCATGTTGTAGACAAATTCTTCAACTCTTTTAGCCATTCTTTCTCTAATCTCTTCGGGTTGTCCCAGCAGTTTGTTTTCAAAAGGAAGATTTAGTTTCTTGTAGTTTCCTCCTTTTAATCCGGCTGATTCAGCATGGGCAACCATTTCGGCCCACAGCTCTTCTGTAACACCTTCATCTTTAATTTTAATAAAACTCCCGTTTTCATCAAGTATAGCATTACCGTATTCGTTCACCTCAAGGCCCCACGAAATCATCTGTAGGGCTGTGGCCACATTTGCCTTGGTCGTTCTGGTTTTTGCAGCTATTTCTCTTAATCGGTCTGAATTGTTTCCGGATGTGCCATGCTGGGCGCCTGAAATTTTGTATTTTTCCAATACCTCGTGTACATCAGTTGTTAAATCAACCTGTATTCCCTGATCACTTGCCTCAATCCCGTGTGTCGTTCCGTTATTTAAGGCGATCCAATCCGGAAAAATACTATGAGCATTCAGGCCCTGTATGAGAAACAAAGCTTCGTCGACGGTTGAAAGTCCTAATTTCCCTTTAATCTCACCAATTTCAGTTTCAAGTCCAGCCCATTTAGGAACAAAAGGATACAACTCTATATTAGCCAACAGATTTTTATCATCCGGCATATGCGATGCATCAATGGCAATAGATGTAATACCGGCTTCAAACATAGTTGGGATCTCGATTTTTGCCTCATCTATATCTTCTTGTTTCTTAATTCCATAATGGTCAGCATGTATAGCCACGGGAATTGTGATATTTAATTCATTACAGAAGTCATCCACCAGTCTTGCAATATTCCAGTAATTAACGGCGCAATAGGCATTGCCGCCACCCTCTGATTTTGCGATCTCTATTATGATCACTGAGTTTGTTCTCTGCGCAGCTTGCAGGGCGCCTCGTATCACAAAGCTGTTTCTACCGTTTGCAGCCATAGAAATGGCCTTGCCCTTTTCAAGCATTACCGCATCAATGAATTTTCCACTTATTATCAATGCTTTTGAATTTGGAAAAAGTTTTGCTATATTTGGCGGACGTCCTATCTCAAGGGCTTTCTCAAAATCTGTTGCTGACATAACTTAACCTCCTTATTTAAATGATACAAAACACTCTATCTAAAAGGTCGCTTTTCTGACTTTTTACGAGTTCATCAAACTTAAATATTATTTCAAATATCACTATTTTTTGATCTGACAATTTCGATAATCTCAAGTATTTCTTCCTTTAATGCTAAGGGTGCAAATACTTCACCCCAGCCTTTTTGAAACTGAAACAACCCATCATATGCAGTATCATAAAATGATCTAATCCGATGGGGAATATTTTGCTCGTTCAGGATAGAGTCTATAAGTTGCGCTTCTATT
>SDBT01008127.1_pt1 | contig 17189 bp, 11 predicted proteins | sample 2277101 | NCBI WGS metagenome assembly SDBT01 (sample SAMN10404973, study PRJNA504765) | marine sediment metagenome | isolation source: marine sediment core GS10_PC15, 103 cmbsf | place: Arctic Ocean: Southern Knipovich Ridge | collected 2010
CGCTGTAGCACGCGTTCGGTCCCGCCGTGCTCGCTAATGACCGACCCGGCAGCAGCCAGGTCGATGATGCTTCATGTGTGTGGCACGGCTGTGCCAGCCGTGTGGCCCGGCGCTGACCCACGTCAGCCGTCGAGGCTGAATCCGCCCGCTGGCTTTCCGAGCGGCCTCCGTCGTGCTAAACTCCTGTAGTTCGGCACACGCTCGGACGCGGAAGCCGAGCGCCGTGCCAAGTGTGCTCGGGAAGCTGAGATCGATGGGGATTGAAACGCAACCGGGGGATGTTTACCGCCTGATCGTGGCGTTCGAGGCGCGTGTGGTCGAGGGTGCCGACTGCCGCTATCGACACTTCGAGCAGGCCCAGGCGCGCGTGGCCGAGACGGTCTGTCGCTACGCTCGCGCCGAGCGAGTGCGCGCCGTGGCCGTGCAGCGCGGCCGCCCCAACCAGCCAATCGATCGCGGCGGCAACGGTTCGCCGGCCAGCGCCGTGCTCGACGACAGCGATTACGACTGGAAGATCGAGAAGCGCTGGGGCACTGAGGTAATCCAGCGCATCCTGCTGCAAAATGGGGTCGCGCCCCCCGCCACTATCGAACCGTTTCCAACCGATGAAGCTGTCGGTCCACCGGCGGCGACGGGCCGGGCCACGGACTCCACGCGCGTCGAACTGCCGCGCCCCGCCGGCAAGCACAAGAGCACGCGTTGGCCCGTGACCGCCGCCATCGCGATCGTGGTCCTGGCGATCATCGCCATGGCCCTCTTTCAAGTCGGCGGCCACCCTTCCCGCCTCCTGTCCGCGATCACGGGCGCCAAGCTGGCCGTTAAGGATGAGCTGCCCTTCGATGCCCGCACCTCGTTCGCACTCGAGCCTCAACCAGCCGCACACGAATCCTCCGGCAAGCCGAGCGGCGAGACCACCACACCTGCAACTGACGCGCAGCCCTAGAGCATTTTTCATTAAACCGTGGCGTCCGGGCCCCGTACCGGACGTTGGATTATCGAAACGCCTACGGCCGACCGGGGCGTCGGCCGCTACAAGCAGATGACAAATGCTCTAGCTCAAGAATCTGTCGCGTCCGGGCCCCGCACCCCACGTCGACGGCCTGGCGAGTCCGGTAATCGGTGACCCCGACCGGCCGATCCCCCGCGCCCAGCACCCATTATCTGACCGAGGGCAACCTGGCACCGTTGCCGGAGCGGACTTGGCACCCGGGCTGGCCGTATTGAACACTAGCCACTAGGGAAAGGTGCGGACGAGAGGCCGTACTATGCAGATTAACACAAACATGACCATAATGGCCGGACTCACATCGCTGCTCGAAGCGACCATTGGCGGGTCCGCATCGGCGAGCGCGGGAGGCAGCGTGGCCGGCTTCGGGCCGGCGGCGCTGTTCTCGTTTGGGCAAGCGGCGGGGAGCAGCGCCAGTTTTGGGTACACGCAGCTCGCCGGCCTGGCCGGCCAACTAAACCCCGCCGTCACCCAACAGACCTCCGCTCGGCAAGCCAAAGCCGAACAGAACACCATCAAGCAGGCCACCGCCCTGCGGATCACCCAACGCTACGAAGAAGCCCGCGGCTTGCTGGAAGACCTGCTCGATAAGAACCCGACCAACGGCATCGCAATCCACGGCCTCGGCGCGCTCGAGCTCGACCTCGGCCACTACCAGAAGGCTGAGGACTTATTCCGCAAGGCGGACTATTTTGCGCCGGGTTATGGCTTTGACCGTGATGCCGCCAACGCCCTGATCCTCCAGCGGGACGATGAATACGTGCTGGAGCGGGCCCGGCTGATGACGGCCAGGCCGGAGACCCGGGCGGACGGGGTGCGGATGCTGATCGCGCTGACCCGCCGCTCGCCATCCGACGCCGTCGCGCGCAGTCTGCTGGCCGAGAACCTGATCGCGGAGGGCGACGCGGCCCGCGGGCTGGCGCAGTACCAACTCGCGATCAGCAGCGCCGACCAGACTCAGGCCCGGCAGATCGAGTCCGCGCTGGCCACCCTGGTCGAGCGCGCGCCCCAGGCCGCTTACTTGCGGAACTTGCTCGGACAGGTCGAGTTGAAGCTCGGCAAGCACGAGCAGGCCGCCCAGACGCTCGCACTGGCCACGCAGCTAAGCGAGCACGACCCGCTCTATCAGGCGGACGAAGCTCTCGCGCGGGTTGCGCTCGGACACGACGCGCTCCAGCTCGGTGACCTCTCCGGCGCCATGATCGCGTTTCGAATCGCGCAGGGGCTCGACCCGCTCGGCGATGAGGTCAACCGCGGCCTGGCCGAGGGCTATCTCGCCCGCGGACTGTACCGGGCTCGCATCGGCGACCCCGCCGGAGCGATCGACGAACTGAACTCCGCGAAGAGCTTCCTCGCCACCATCGAGGACGAGGACCTCACCGGCCGGATCGCGAGTGCCTTCTACAGCGCCGGCCGCACGCTCGAGCAACGGCGTGAAAACGCTGGTGCGGATGTCGGCGACGAGCTGGTGGCCTTCCAGGCCGCCTACGCGCTCGACCCCGAGAACCTCACCTATCAGCGCAAGCTGGCCGAGACGCAGAACACGCTCGGCGACGAGTTCCTCGCCGACGGCCACTATAAGGATGCCGCCTACGCCTATCAGTACGCCTACGAAGTCTACTCCAGCGAGAGCGACTACAAGGACCGCGCCATCAGCGCCTTCCTGGCCTGGGGGGACGAACGCAGCGACGCCTACGATCACCACCAGGCCATCACGGCCTTTCAGGCGGCGTACGACCTGGACCACGACAACGCGACCGCCAAGTTCAGCCTGGCCGAGGCCTTCAACACCCGCGGCCTGTTCTACAAATCGCTGGGAGAGGATTACTATCAGCAGGCCGCCGACGACTTCCTCGAAGCCCTCGACCTCTACCCCGACAACCAAGACTATCAGGACAACTACGACTCGGTGATCTGACGATCAACGACCGGGGCCAATCCCGTCAGCGATCGGTCGAAGCCGAAACGTCGCCCCAGGCGGCGATGACATCGGGCTCCACGCCGGGGGCGCCGGTGTCGGGTGTGGGTCGGCCGCGAACCGGCTGTGCGTGGGGGCCGATTCGAGGCCACGGCCGGCGGAGGACCTCTTTGGCCCAGGCCCGCAGGGGTTCGACTTGGATGCTATCGCCCAACTCGTCGCGATGACGAGCGATCTGGTACTCGAGATTCCCGGCGATGTGCCGGTCGTAGTACTCCAAATCCCAGACACACAGTGAACCGTCGAAGCCGGCGGACACCAGCGTCTTGCCGTCCGGCGTGAAGGACACCGAAAGCGCGTCGGCCCCACCGAACGGCTCGAGCGTGAGCACGTTTCGCCGCTCGCTGATATCCCACAGCGCTACGCTGCCGTCACCGGAACACGTAGCCAGGATGTTCGTGTCTGATGGCCGATAGGCGACGCCCCAGTCGACCGACTTGGACTCCCCCAGACGGGCTTCGAGCTGGCGGGCTTCGAGATCCCAGATTTGGACGTGGTGGCTCCAGCCCCCGACGGCCAGCTTCCGCCCGTCAGGACGAAAACAAACCGTCCAGGGTGTAAAGTCGCACGCCAACGTACCCAAGCGTTCGCCGGTCTCCGTCCACAGGGCAACCTTGTCGCCGCGGTGAGTAGTTGCGATCATCCTGCCGTCCGGGCTGATTCGGGCCGCGAGCGCCTCGCTTCCCAGTGACGGCAGTGTCGCCAGCACATCGCCCGTCCGAGCGCCACGAACTTGAACCGTTTGATCCGGGCGCGTCACGGCCATGGTTTGGCCGTCCGGGCTGAAGGACAGCGCTTGTGCGGTGGTGACGTGGACTCCCTCAAATGAATACATGGGCGTCCCGGTCTCCAGGTTCCAGAGCCGCACGACTCCGTTGGCGCCACAGGTGGCGATTATCTTGCCGGACGGATGAAAGTGAGCCGACGACCAGCGCCACGTCGGGCTCGGCAGCCTCGCAAGCAGTCTGCCGGTCGCGGCTTCCCACAGCCGAACATGGTTCGTGTCGTCGCCGCAAGCGATGATGCGGCCGTCGGGGCTGATCGACGCGACCCCCACGTTCGATTGGCCACCCAGGTGAATCACTCCGGCGTCTGCCAGAATGTCACTGACGCGAATCGCTCCCGGCCCCCAGCCCACGACCAGCACTCGTCCATCGGGACTTATGGCGCCACCATAGGCTTCGTGGCCGATGGGAGGCCGGCGCTGGCGCGTCGCCAGATTCCATCGCTCAATCCGATACCAGCCGCAGGAGACGAGCGTCTCTCCGTCAGACGTGAAGGCCAGGAACCTCACGGTACCGTTGGTGGCTTTGCCAAGCGTCTCCCGGTGCGGCGGGTCGGTGAGATTCCAAAGGTAGATGAGTCTCGTGTCGCGACCTCCGAGAGCGAGCTTTCGGCCGTCGGGTGAGAACGCCAGAGCACCGCTTACGCCTTCGTCGTTCGTCAACGTGGCGATCGAAGGGCCGCAAAGGTCTCGCCAGAGCTTGATCGTGCCATCGACTGACGCGGTCGCCAGGACTTGGACGCTGTGATTGTAGCGCGCCGCCACGACGGAGCTCCGATGCTCTTCGAGCACCTGGACACACTCGCCGGTCGCCGCGTCCCAGACGCGCACCGTTGCGTCCGCGCCCCCCGAGATAAGATGCTTGGCGTCCGCGGCAAATACGACAGTGTGGACCGTGCCCTGGTGTCCGCGCAAAGTGTGCACGCGGTCGTACGTGTCGGCATTCCAGACCATAACGGTTCCGTCAGCACTCGCGGAAGCGATCCAGCGGCCGTCGGGGCTGTAGGCCACCGAATACACTTCGTCGCTGTGTCCTTCGATCGCTGCGACGGGCTGAAATGTCTCCGTATCCCAGATTCTTACCGTGTGGTCGACGCTGCAGCTTGCGAAGAACCGTCCATCCGTGGAGAAATCGAAGCCGCGCAGTTCCCCGGCGTGGCCGACGAACGCGGCCAGGCTTGGATTCTGAGAATAGAGCTCCCACAGCGCCCAATACGAATGGCCTGACCGCGGATTCGTCAGGTGCTCACGCCAGATCAGGTTCTCCGCACCGAGCAGATGCCCGGTGCGCGTGAACAACCGCCCCCGCTCGATATTGCTGGCGATCAGCTCGGCCGCCAACCGATCGGCAGCCACATCCGCGCTCGCTCGCGCCGCGGACTCGCTGGCCGCCAGTCGCCGGTTCTTCTGCGCTTGATCGAACGAGACGATGCCGAACGCGGCCAGCAGCACAAACACCAGTCCGCCGGCCGCAACCCACCCGCGATAGCGCGCCACTGTCTTCCGCAGCACATACAAGGCCGAATCGCGCCTGGCCTCGATCGCCTCGCCGCGTAGATGGCGCCGGATGTCGGCCGCCAGCTCGGAGGCGGACTGATAGCGGCGGGTGCGGTCCTTCTCCAGTGCGCGGGTGACGATGATTTCCACTTCGCCGCGAAGCGTCTTGTCGATCGAACCGAGCCGTTGCGGCTCTTCCTCGCGTACTTTGCGAACGGCCTGGGCAATCGACAGATTCCGCACGTCGTGCGGCACCGACCCACTGAGTAACTCGTAGAGAATCACGCCCAAGGCATACACGTCCGAGCGCGTGTCCAATTGTCTGGAGTCTCCGGCGAGCTGCTCGGGACTCATGTATGGCACAGTGCCGATGAGTTGACCGACCCCGGTTTGCATGGTGATCGTCTGCATGTCAGCGTCGGTCGCCCGGGCCACGCCGAAGTCCAGAATCTTCGGCTGCCCGGACTGATCAACCAGGATATTTCCCGGCTTGAGATCGCGGTGGATCACGCCCTTCTGGTGCGCGTGCTGCACGGCGTCGCAGACCCGGGCCACGAGTTCCAGCCGCTCACGCGTCCGGAGCCGAGCGTTTTGCGCGTACTCGCGCAGCGCCCCGCCCTGAATCAGCTCCATCGCGAAGAACGGCTGGCGCGCGCTGGCCCCGGCCGCGGTTGTGACTTCGGCCATCCCCGCCTCGTAGATCTGCGCGATGCCGGGATGCTGAAGCTGCCCCAGCAGGTCGGCCTCTTGCTGGAAACGCCGTAGCGTGTGACTCGCCGCCAAGCCGGGACGGATGACTTTCAGCGCGACGCGCCGCCTGGGATTCTCCTGCTGGGCTTCGTAGACCGTGCCCATCCCGCCCTCGCCGATCGCACGGATGATCTCATAGCGCCCGATGTGTTGCGGCAGGCTGCTGGCGTCGGCCGAAGCGGGATCCGAGTCCGAGACGTAGGCGGGGTTCGCCAGGAACTCCCCCATGCCGCCATCGTGGTTGGCCAAGAGCTCTTCGACGAAAGTGGCGAGCTGCTCGTCGCCATCGCACTGCTCAGCGAGGATCGGGCCGCGCTGCTCGGCGGGCACCTCGACCAGCTTCTCGAAGATTGCCCTGGCGGTTTGCAGTCGTTTTCCCGTCATGATCTTCGGACCGTCACGAGTTTGCTTGCGAACCGCCCAACTGCGTGTAGAGCAGCGTGCGTGCGAAACGCCAGTCCCGCTCGACCGTCGGCACTGAGACGCCCAGCGCGGCAGCCGTCTCCGCTGTCGTCAGCCCCGCGAAGAAACGCAGCTTGACAACTTCCACGAGGCGGGGCTGCTCCTGCTCCAGCTTCTGAAGCGCTTCATCCAAGGCCAGAATGTCTTCCATCGGTGGTTCGAGCGGCACTTCCGCAAGGTCCGCGCCGTCGATGTCGATCCGTTTGCGACCGCCGCCACGCTTCTGACGCTGCTTGCGGCGAGCCTGTTCTACCAGAATATCGCGCATCGCCTGAGCAGCAGCCGCGAAGAAGTGCCCGCGACTCTCGCTGATTTTCGGGTCGTCTTTTCCGATCAAGCGCAGATAGGCTTCATGGACCAGGGCCGTCGGCTGGAGCGTGTTTCCCGGCGGGGTCTTGGCCATCCGCGCCCGGGCCAAGCCGCGCAGCTCCGAATAGACCAGGCGCAGCAGTTCGGCGGCCGCCTGATCATCCCCGGCCGCGACCGCGCCCAAGATGCGAGTGACATCTCCTTCCCGCGGCGTTTCCATCTGAAAAAACCTCACGCAATCTGATGGCTCGCGCCTTCCAACGGCGGAGTTACCTACGGCGGGAGAAGTGGTCTCAAGGAAACTGGCCCAGGACCCGAACCCGCCAAGCGTCATTGTACCAGCTTGGAGAGCCCCTTTGTCGCGCCCGATCGCGCATATTCGGTCGACGAGCCGTCGGCTTCGGCGGTCAGAACAGCGACGACCGCTAAGAAGAAGGAGAACGTCATGCAAATGAGATTGTACGTGGCTTTGGCCCTGGCGACGACCGTACTGATCGGGCAAAGCAGTGTGTACGGGCAAGTGCCCGTGGGCAGCGAATTCACCTACCAGGGGCAGCTCAAGAACGGCGGGATCCCCGCCGACGGGAACTACGATTTCGTCTTCCGGCTGTACGACGCCGATACCGGCGGCGTGCAGGTCGGCAGCGATGTCACCGTTGACGACTGGCCGGTCGCAGGCGGCCTGTTTACGCTGCAACTCGACTTCGGCGCCGGCGCGTTCGACAGCAACGCGCGCTGGATCGAAATCGACGTGCGCGACGGAGACCCCGGCGCTCCATACACCACGCTTTCGCCGCGCCAACCCGTGACCGCGGCGCCGGTCGCGCTATACGCGCTCGACGGCCCGGGCAGTGCCGGCTACTGGGCGGAGAACGGCACCGCTATCTACAACACTAACAGCGGGGGAGTCGGCATCGGCACGGCGAACCCGAACTTTAACCTTCACGTCTTCGAGGCGGGCTCAGGCGGATTCTACCCACCGGCCAGGCTCGGGACGCAGTGGTACCTATTCAGTCTCCCCGACCCCCAGAACGACTGGTTTACCATTGAGGTCGGGGGCGACCTGACGATGCCGGGCTGGGGCCCCGGCACAAGACTGATTCGCGAATCGGGTACCGCACTGCATTTCCAGACAGAAGACGAAATGAACTCCGCCTTCAGCACAACGCAGATGACTTTGGACGCCGCCGGCAATCTCGGGCTCGGAACGACCGAACCGATCGCCATGCTGGAGGCGGTATCGGACACCGGAACGCATGGAATCCGCGCGACAACCTCCGCCATCCCCGTGGCAGCCATTCGCACCTCGACCTCCGGAACCTGGCCGGCCATTCACGCCGAGTGTGCTTCGTTGTCGAGCAATGCCACCGCCATCCGCGCCTACATCACGGACACGTCGCCCGGATCCGGCTCGGCGGCTGTGTCCGGTCACAACTATGGCACTACCTGGAACGGCTACGGCGTCAAAGGAAGCCACGCCGGGTATGGCATCGGCGTGTACGGCGTCTCCACCAACGGCACAGGCGTCTACGGGGAATCCACCAACGGGGGCTACGCCGGCTACTTCGCCGGGACAGTCTCAGTCAACGTCCTGGAGATCAGCGGCGCGGACCTGGCCGAGAAGTTCCCGGTCAGCGAGAAGGTCGAACCCGGCATGGTCGTGGCCATCGACCCGGAACATCCCGGCCAGCTCTGCCTGGCCCGCGGGGCTTACAACCGTTGCGTCGCGGGTGTCGTGAGTGGGGCCAACGGCCTGTCCGCCGGCGCCGTGCTGGGCCACCTGCCCGGGTACGAGGATGCGCCGCCGATCGCTCTCAGCGGACGTGTCTGGGTTCGGTGTGATGCGACACAACATCCCATCACTCCCGGCGACCTGTTGACGACGTCGAGTACGCCCGGCCAAGCCATGAAGGTGACCGACCACACCCGAGCCCAGGGCGCCGTCATCGGCAAGGCCATGACCCCACTGGAGAGCGGTCAGGATCTGGTGCTCGTGCTCGTGAGTCTGCAATAGCCGGCGGCCTGCCAGGAGGATGAACCATGCTTATCACGAAACCGGAACACAGTTGTCTTCCGTCTTGCCGGCTCCGTTGTGTCGGACTGCTGCTGACCCTGATGGCTGTCAGTGCCGCGAAGACCAGCATCGCCGACACGTTCAGAATCGAAATCGATTACATGGTCGGCGCGGAACACTCGCACGAGCCCAACCCCACCGTCATAGCGGCGGTGCAGCAGATGTTCGCCTGCCAGGGTCACACCCTGATCATCGACCTGAGCGATGCTATAACTCACCATGACGTGTTGCAGCGCGATCCGGACGATTGCGCAGGCAGTTTGTTCGGCTACTCCGGCTCGGCGGACAGCTTCGGGGCGCTCAAGGCGGCCTTCGCCGATCACAGTTCGGGCGACGGCTGGCACTATTGCATTTTCGCCCACAACTACGAGGATCAGGAGTGCGTGGCCACCGGCAGCAGCGGTCTTGCCGAGCGGCCCGGCTGGAACTTCATCGTTACGCTGGGCTCTTTCAGCGGTCAGACCGGCACCGACTTTGATCAAGCGGCCACCCTGGCCCACGAATTCGGCCACAACCTGGGGCTGACCCACTGCGGTCCCGACGACTGCGGCGGAATCGGAAACTACACGCCGATTCTGCCCAGCATTATGAGCTACCGCTACCAGCTCGCCGGCGTCCGCACCAACCTGCTGTGCAAAGCGTTGACCGTCGAGGACGCGCTCTACAAGGAGATCGACTACTCGCACGGCCTCCTGTGCGCGGTGAACGAGAACGATCTCGACGAACCGTTCGGCACGGTGATGACCCCGGTAGACTGGGACTGCGACGGCGATTTCAACACCGGCGTCGCGCATGACATTAACGGCGGCAGCAGCGGCTGGTGCAACTCGAGCGGCAGCCGAAGCTGGATCGATGACACGAACGAATGGGCCAGAATTACCGACCCGCGAAATGGCCCCCGAGGGGGAACCAGCCAAGAGGTGAGCTGTATTACCTGGCAAGAATGGCAGGAGGTCCAACGGGACATGGCCACGCGCGGCGGTTGCCCCCAACCTGCTCTGACGGTTGAAGACTGTTTCGCCGGAAGGAACGTGTTCATCGGCCCATTCAGTCACCCGGCGAGTGGCGCCTGCGACAATCCATATTACTACGTTCAGCAGGCCCACGATCTGGCGCCCGAAACCAGCGTGTTCTTCCTGCAGCCGGGCACCTACCACGATACGGCCGTTTATGGAACAGTGGTGCTTGACAAGCCCGGGATCTATCTGAGCAACATTGGAACTGCACGGGTTGATTGAGGATTATGACGGTGCGCGGCCCGTCAACCGGCCGAACGACAGGTCGGCGGGCCGAGGCGCAAAAAGGAGGTTGATCATGCTCCTGATGTACACACGATCACTAATCGGATGCATCTTCGTATTGGGCATCGCAACCACTGTTGTCGCGGATGACTTTGAGATTTCCTGGCACACCATCGACGGCGGCGGCGAGATGTGGACCACCGGCGGCGACTTCGAACTGTCCGGCACGATCGGTCAGCCCGACGCCGGCGCGATCATGACCGGCGGCGACTTCGAACTCGCCGGCGGCTTTTGGCCCGGCGCCGCCGAAGACGAGTTCTGCCACGGCGATCTCGATGCCGACAACGACATCGACCTCGCCGACCTCGCCCAACTGCTGGCAAATTACGGTACGCCGAGTGGCGCCAGCTACGAAGACGGCGACTTGGACGGTGATGGCGACGTCGATCTGGCCGACCTGGCCGGGCTGCTCGCGGTCTATGGGACGAGTTGCTAAAAGGAAGCCGCGGAGTCCACGTCCAGGAGCGGGTTGAGGCGAGGCACTATGTACACGGCGCGCCCGGATTGCGCCGGGCGACCAGCAGGGTCAAGTCGTCGGTAGGGTCATTCTGCCCGTAGAAATCGCTGACGCTGTCGGCGAGCAGGTCGACCACGTCCTCGGCGGCCTTTGACCCGCACTGCGCGAAGACCTGCGAGAACCGCTCTTCTCCGTACTCGCGATCCGCCCCGTCGCGCGCCTCGATCACCCCGTCGCTGTACAGCGCCACCAGCGCGACGTCACGCGTGTCGCAGCGTACCACCTCGCCCTTCCAGGTTGCGTCTATGCCCAGCGCCACGCCGATGCGTTCCGGGAACGGCTCCACCGTACCGTCGGTCTTCTGCCAGAGCGGAGGGCAATGCCCGGCGTTGGCGATCTCGACCGTGTCGCCGGCCGGAGACCAACGGCAGATCACCATCGTGATAAACGAGTCGGCCGGACTCTCGGCCGTGACCCGGGCGTTCAAGCGTCCGACCACCTCGCGCAGATCTTCGCCGGCGGTCAGGGAGAGGCGCAGCGTGGTCTGGAGCACCGCCGTCAGGAACGCCGCCGGAACACCTTTGCCGCACACGTCGGCCAGCATCATGACCAGTTGCCCCGCGCGGTCGATCGACACGTCGTATATGTCGCCGCTCATCTGCTCGGCCGGATAGTTGCGCGCCGCGACCTGCCCCCACTTGGGCTGCGGGATCGGCGAGGGCAGCAACAATTCCTGAATCTCCCGTGCGACCTCGATCCGACCCCGGATGCGGGCCAGCTCGCGGGCCTGATCGTGCAGTTCATCGAGCTCCACGGCGGCGGAAGCCAGGTTGGCCGCGGCAATGACGTACGCCAGATCTCTGTCGCCGAACGGCTTACTCGCACCGGAGCGGTCGAGGTACACGATCGCCCGGGTTCGATCCGCCACGACCACCGGCACACAGATCACCGAGCCAACCCCACCGCCGACCAGGCTGTCGGCGCCCGCGAAACGCAGGTCATCGGCCACCCGCTGCACCAGCACACCCTGACGTGAGTCGATCACCTCACCCAGAACCGAACGGCTCACGTCGAGCGGCACGGCCGACGCGGACGGCCAAACTTGCGGAGCCAGCCGATACAGATGCAGGGCTTCGTCCACCCCAATCACGGCACAGCGGTTGGCGGACAGCGATCGCCGCAAAGCCGACTGGATCGCCTGCCAGAGCGAGTCGCCGTTCTTTCGCTTGATCAGTAAGTGAGCGAGCGCATAGAGCTCGTCGAGGCGCTGTTTGACGACGCTAGGCGCGGTGCCGGAAGAGCGAGTGGTCGTCGCCACGGACGCGCCGGAAGCAAGTCGAATGGCATGATCGCTGTCCGGCGCGTCGCCCACCAGATAGTCCAGCGTGAACGGCCGGATCTCGATCACGTCGCCGGGGCTGAGCACCGCCGCGCTGACCGGACGACCGTTGACCAGCACCCCGTTCGTGCTGTCGTTGTCGACGACCTGCCAGCCGTCCGCTTTCCGCTCGAAGCGGGCGTGGCAGCGCGAGACAGACAGGTGCTCGAGCGCGATGGCACACTCCTGCGAGCGGCCGACCGTGAGCAACTCGCCCTGCAGGTCGACGCTCTTCACCAGCCGCCGTTCGCGGCGAATGATCAGGCGCGGTTTGGACTCAGCTCCCTGGCGATCCATTAGCAACTCAGGCGAACGTGCCGGCGGCGGAAAACCAGCCACCGTGGCTCCCCACCTCTCCGATTCTCTCGATTCGCTTGAAACGCATTATAGACCAGCCCAGGCCCCAGGAATACGGGCAGGCGAGAGAGGCGTCTCCGCAGGGCCGGGTGGTGGCCCGGGCGACTGGCTGAATGCGCCTGCGCCCGTTGATCCGTGTCCGTGGTGGCCCATATGCACCGTGGCTTCACCCCGGCGGGCTCCGCAATCAGTCTGTCAGCAACGATCCAGCGAGCCCAGACAGTTGGGGCGCGCCGCCCCGCGTAGTTTTCGACATTGTTCTCCGGGAGCGGTTCCGAGAAAAGATCGGCTTTTGGTCCGGTATTGGTGGTTGCTGAGAGTTCCTGGGCTATTTCTGCAGGCCTTCTGGCAAACCCCGTACTGCCTGCCTAGTATTCACTGACCACGCCCCGCACGTGCGCGGGTGCGAGGTGTCATCCAGATGGCGACATGTCATCAACACGGAGAGAACCACATGAGGAGACGTCTGCACATTACGAGCTGGGCGACAGCGGTTTCGCTGGCGATCCTGTCCCTGGGCGGTTGTCCGGTTGTCAATACGAACAAGGCGCTCGGCTTGCAAGACTGGGGGCGTGACCTCCTCGCTATCCCGGCTGCAGTTATTATCGGCGAGTTGATCGACGAGGCGCAAGGTACGAATGCCGCGGCGGACGGTAGCCGAGTCTCCGCCGAGCTGTACGACGAGCTGTATGAAGACCTGTCGAACGTACTGGGAGTCGCACAGACCACGCCCGGCGTGCCGGGTCAGGACGGGCAGGACGGTGCGGATGGCCAGGATGGCGCGGACGGCCAGGATGGCGCGGATGGCCAGGATGGTGACGACGGCCAGGACGGTGAGGATGGCCAGGATGGTGACGACGGCCAGGACGGTGACGACGGCCAGGACGGTGACGACGGCCAGGATGGCGAAGACTTCCTCGCCGTCGCCATGGGGTGCGTCGCCAATGATGGCACGCTGCTCGGCGGCTATGGCTACAACGCCACCAAGGTCGACGGACAAAACGGCGTGTACGCGGTCGCACTGATCGGTTACGAGTTCCCCCCGGGATTCGACGTGTCCGATCTGATGATCCTGGTAACTCCCGATGCGCTGGTGCAGCAGGAGATCGAGACCTACTACGAACCGGGCGTGGGTTTCGGATTCCTGGTTCAGTTCCGCGATGTCTGGCTCAACCCGATCAATACGCGGTTTTGCTTCGCGGTGTACGACACGTCGGTTGATCCCTACGCGGACGGCGACGAGGAGTAACGACTAATGCGACGCACGACTATTCTGCTACTGACTGTTGCGCTGGGGGCGGCTCCTGCGCTGGCCGACACGATCACCACGATGCACTTCGCGAGCATGGCCGAAGTCGAGGCCTACGTCATCGACGGCTTCGAGTTCTTCGCTCGCGGCGACACCGAAGCGCTCAGCGTCACGGTCACCGATCCGCCGGCCTACGTCGACACCCCGTTCAACCTCTGGAATGACGGGGTCGCTCACGGGTTCAAGGTAATTTACAACACAACCGGCGGGTTTGTGGCAATCAGCATCGACGACCAGTACATCATCAGTGCCCCGGTAGAGATCCACGAGGACACCGACGGCATTCTGGTGACTGCGTTCTCGGACGCGCCCGACGCCAGTGTGCTGCTCGACAACCTCGTGATCACCACCGCCGACTTCCAGATGTACGATGTCAACGACGTCGCGCAGGCGCCACCGACGGACTACCTGCTGATCGCGACCGACCTGCCGCTGACCGAGAGTTTCATTCTCAGCGGCACGGTGACCTTCGATTGGGCCGGCAGCCTCCCACCCCCGGAAGACCTCTGGTTCGAGGTCACGACCGTGGTCGTGCCCGAGCCGGCGTCACTCGCGCTCTTGGCCCTCGGCAGCCTCCTGGCGATCAGGCGGCCGCGCGGCGGCTAGCACGCGACCTTTGCTTTAATGATGCCAAACCGCGGCGCGTCCGGCAGAGTCTCCCGGGCGCGCCGCTTCCATTCTTGACTGGTCCGTGCCATTCCAAGCCGCGCGTGGTTCGGCGGCACGGTTGCGCTGCGCCAACCGCTTGAGCATCAATCCCACCACCGCCGGCCGGTTGAAGCCCACGCACGCCGCCCGGTGTTTGTTGCGCCCCCAATGCGATCGGAATACAGAATACGCATTGAAATTCCCGAGAACACTCGACGCTCGAAGGTTCTGATAAGCGCGCCGAACGGCGCGGCGCGACACGTAACGGATTATTGGGTGCCGGATGCTCGCGACGGTGCGTCTGACAAATCACCAGCACTTGTGATCGCGCCCGCGGCCTTGCTGAGGCGGCGCATGGAGTTGTGGCGTCTGAATTATGAGAACGACACCGGGCGCAGCCCCGTTCGAGTCAAGCAGCGCCGTGCGCGATCGGCCGGGCCGCACCCGATAAATTCGGCCGCGCGGTGCGCCGGCGCAGTCGTCGGCCGCACTTGACAATCAGAGTGAACCTCACGTCTTGCAGTTAGTTCGCCACCGTGCTTGAAATCCGGGGCCAAGGTGGAATAAACACTGTTGACGGTATGTTCAGGGCCAGTCTCGATCAACGGGTGCTCCCCAGGAGACCACAATGCGACTCATGAGTCTATCTCCAAGAAACGCGTTCCTGCTCATTGCCACAACTGTGTTGTGTATGTCCTCGTTCGGCTGCCATGGCAACGATGCGCTCGGCCTGGAGGATTGGCAGCGCGATATCCTGGGAAGCGTGGGCGGCGTCCTGGCGGGCGCCCTCCTGGACGATGCTATCGTCGGAGGCGCCGCCAGGGAAGAACCCGGGCCCACGGGGCCCGAAGGACCGCAGGGTCCACCCGGCCCGCCGATCTTCAGTGTTTTCGTTGATACCTTCTTCGGCCCGGAGCTCACTGACGACCTCTCGGTCGTGCCGGTGCGCGTGGAAGAGCCGATGCTGGGTCCCGGGAGCACTCCCCTGGCCTATACGGTGGTCGTCCCGAGCAACTTCGAGGGCAGCAACCCGATCAACATGCGCGTGCTGCTTTATCGCAGCGGGCCGTGTGCCGGGGACTGCTTCATCTTCACGGTCGACGGCCGACGCTTTCGGCTGGGGTCCACTGCGCCACAGTGCCTGGGTGGCGAAGAGACGGACTGCTCGGACGGGACGCGCTGGATCCGCGTGAATAACCCTTGCGTGACGGCCGAGGACGGCGCCGAAGTCGAGCAGTTCATCGTGATCGACCTGCCCTTGTCCGAAACCGGTCTGGGCTATCGCGGGATCTTCCCCGGCGACGTGCTGGCATTCGAACTCGACACCTTCGCGGACGACGGAGGAGTCTATAACATCTTCGGCATCGAGTTCTCCGATGCCTTCACTGATCCCGTCAGCAGCGATGAAGTTCTCTTGACCGGCGATGCTGCTTTGGAGGCCTGCGGGCAGTAGCAGGATGCAATCATTGAAACGTGATGTTGCTGCTGTGCGAGATCTGGCCGCGTCGGTGACTCTCTAGGAGGCGTATCAACGTGCGATTCAGAAACCCGATTCAAACCAGAGCGATCTGTACGATCCTCGCGGCGTCGCTGGGTCTGACGCCGCTCATCGGATGTGGGTTGGAAGAAGACTATCAGCGCGACCTCCTGTTCAGCGCCGCGGGTCGACTGGCCGGAGCCCTGTTGGCTGACACCACTCCGGGGTTCGACGATTCCGGTACGACGGTTCGCACGGTACCCGGCCCGCAGGGTGCCGAAGGACCTCCCGGCCCGTCGCTCTTCAATGTCCTCATCGACAAGTTTTACGGCGCCCAGTTTGACGACGGCTTCCGGATCGTTCCGGTGGCGAACGACGCGCCGTTTCTCGATATGGACGCCGGACCGGTCGCGTACCGGTTCCTGGTGCCCAGCACCGTGGGCATCGAAGCCGGCACCGAGTCCGCCACCGCCCAGGGTAACAATGCCGTCAACCCGATCACTATGCGCCTCTATCTCAGTCGTGGCGGTGAGTGTAACGGCGGCTGCCTGCTCCTGACTGTCGACGCGCGACGGTTGCGCGCCGGCGACGAGACGCCCCAGTGCTACGGCGGGACGCAGCCTGACTGTTCCGACGGAACGCGCTGGGTGTTGATGGATTCGGTCTGCCCAGACGACGCAGAGACCGCGGAACTCCTTTTCGCCGTCGATCTGCCCCTGACGATGGGCGGACTGGAGTTTCCCGAGGTCGCCGGCGGGGACTTTCTGGCCTTCGAACTCAATACCCTGACGGATGATGGCGGGAATTATCGACTGCTGGGTGTGGAATTGTTCGACTCGCCCGCCGCCGCACTCGTGAACGCTGTCGTACTCTTCTCTGAGGAGTCCATTCCGGACGAGTGCGAGCCCGCCGAACGACCCGAGCCGGAGCCCGACTGCAACAACAACGGTGTGCCCGACGCGATCGACATCGCCGACGGTGCGAGCCAGGATTGCAACAAGAACGACGTTCCCGACGAGTGCGACATCGCCGCCGGCACGTCCAACGACGCAAACAGTAACGGCATCCCGGACGAGTGCGAAACCGACTGCAACGGTAACGGCGTTCCGGATGGCTACGATATCGCCACCGGCACCAGTCAGGATTGCAACAAGAACGACGTCCCCGACGAGTGTGACATTGCCGACGGCAACTCCAACGATGCGAACAGCAACGGCATCCCGGACGAGTGCGAAACCGACTGCAACGGTAACGGCGTTCCCGATGACTACGATATCGCCACCGGCACCAGTCAGGATTGCAACAAGAACGACGTTCCCGACGAGTGTGACATTGCGGACGGCACGTCCAACGACGTGAACGGCAACGGCATCCCGGACGAGTGCGAGACCGACTGCAACGG
>SDBT01008128.1_pt1 | contig 17189 bp, 19 predicted proteins | sample 2277101 | NCBI WGS metagenome assembly SDBT01 (sample SAMN10404973, study PRJNA504765) | marine sediment metagenome | isolation source: marine sediment core GS10_PC15, 103 cmbsf | place: Arctic Ocean: Southern Knipovich Ridge | collected 2010
TAGTTTAATAACAATGTATAATAGAGATTTAGAATATAAAATTAATAAATATCATCACAATAATTGGGATAAAGATATGTGTTATTTAATATTTCAAAGTCACAATAAAACTCTATTACATCATAACTATATAGTTGATTGTTGTATTAATCCAGATTATAAAATATTATATACCACAAAGGTGTATAAAAATTATCTCGCAACATCTATGCATTTTTTTAATGATGCTGGGATTATGCCACTTTACGAAGCCATACATTTATACAAAGCTTATACCTTTAGAAGATCATTTGAAACGATGTTAATGTGCGCAAGAAGGAATATTTATGTAAAGGGGTTCGACTTTAAACACTATAAAAAAATGAGAAAAATAATAAATTCTATTAATCTCATTCAGCATCGTGAATATTTTAAAAAATATTTACACGATAATAAATGAACCATATTTTATTAACTTTAATTTCTATCCACAACAGAGATTTAGAATACAAAATTAATAGCTATCATCACGAACATTGGAAAGATAATAGATACTTAGTAGTAACTAAAAGCATAAATTCATTAAAGGTAATTGCTAATTATACTAGAGTTCAACAAATTAACAAAAAAAATATGTTTGATGAATGCTTTATAACTATGAGCAAAGGATTATATTATTATATCGATTCGTTGTAAATTATTTTTTACAATTTCTTGAATTTTATAAATGGATAAATTTCTATCAAAATAAAATAATAAAGCATTTTTAATACTCTTATAGCTAAGTCCCAATTCTCTATATTCTAACACTTGGTGAATAGTTTCTTCACTTATTATTATTTTTTTTCTTCCTCTTTTTTCTTGTTCCATTTCATAAGAATATATATAATTTTCAAAATAAATTATATACTTTATAAAATGGGTTGTAAAAAAAGTAAATGTGATTGCAAAAATAAATTTGATGAATATCCTCTTGTCAAACATAATTTTCCTCGTAGTTTTAAAATCAATACAAAAAAATTTAAATATAGTTATGATGTCATTACACACAAAGAGGTTTACCAAGGTGAGGTTCCTTATTATTGTTTTCGACTTCAGACGCTTCTGATAACTCACACGTATCATTAGTTATAGAATTACGAACAGACATTAATAATTTTTTTATTGGAGATCCATGGATTGGTGTGCTCTCATTATTGGTTGGTGATATATTTTTTATAATATCCTCCATATTTTTTATAGTATTATTTTCTATTCTGGCATTCCAGTAAGTTCTTTTATTAAATGTTCTATATTTAATTTCATTATTAATATTTCCAGGATAAACATAATCACAACTTTTAACAATTTTTATTGTGTATTCTTTTTCATATACATGTTCAGAAAATATCCAACCATTTATTTTAGAATGTTTATATACTCTAAAAACATCCAATCCTGGAATACAGTAAAATCTAGGAGTATTAATTGTTGAAGTAGGATGTTTTTTTAAAAAATAATCATCCATAACTTCATAACCCTTAAAATAGCCAATAAGTGATACAACCAAATCAATAGCTTTTTCTTCAGCATTTTTGATATCGTAAAGGTTTCCATATTGTTCATATCCTTGCCCATCAATATGTTTTTTTACTAACACTGAATACATTTATATATTAATAAATATTTTTTCAAAATGACTGGTCTTATTATATTCAAAAAAAATAAATACCCATGTCAACAGGTTACTTAATTATTATTATTTGTTTAATTATCTTTTTATTTATTTTTTATTATCATATACATGGACAAAACAAGAAAAAAAATAATTAAACACAATAGAATTTTTAATAATATAACAGATGAACAATATAATAAATTAATGTTTAAGCTGGTGGAATTTAGTTATGATAATCCCAATTTTATTTATTATGTGGCAGAGCAAGAAAAAGAATTATCAAATTTATGTTTTCATCATAATACATATATAAATATTGAAACTGTTCCTATGACTAGTGCAGAATATCATGAGTTTTCTAGGATTAATTTAATTTAAAATAATATATGTATGAATATAAAAATGACCGATAGAATACAATATGGAAGAGCATCAGACAATTATATGAGTTGGCTAACTTTTTGTGATCAATTACCAAGAGAAACCTGGCAGCAAAATGCGACAATATATTATTTAAGAGAAAGACAATGCCAAATTATTTATCAGGAAGATATTTCAGAATTTGTGGAGGAAGTAAGCGCATTATTAGAAATGGACGATGAAACATTAGTTAAATTTGTAGAATTTTTAACTTACTTTAAAGTAATAACAACTAAAATTGAAGTAGAGCGTAATGATTAATGTATGAACTTTTTTTTTTTGCAAATGTTATGAATAATATAAATAAAAAAAATAAATTTCACTTAACGCGTAAAAATAAAAATAATCTAGTTTACATTAATCGTGCAAATTGTAACTTAAAATCCATTGTTTCTGCAGCATCTAATTTAATATGAAATGTATAGGTTCTTGGATCTTCAAAAACAGCTGTCATATTTTCATACTGAGCACCTTCAAATCCTGTTTCTGCATCAAATAAATCACTTGTACTTACAACACTTATATAAGTTGTTGCAGCTAAATCATCAACTAACCTAAATCCTATTTCTGTAGCAGCTGCAACTGTAGTTATTGTGCCATTATAAATTATACTATATACACCATCTCCAGGTGTAAAAATTCCTGTTACAATATCAAAATCAACTTTTGTTGTTGTTTGAGATGCGGTCCATCCAATTAATGTTGTGTCTGTAGCTGCTAATACAGCTAATGCAGATTTTGTATATACTGCACATTGATCTACATAACTTGAGAAAAAGTAACCATCTGCAGTAATGTCAGCAAAAGTAGGGCTTCCTGTAGTTGTGAGATCTTGCCCATATGGGTCTGTTAAATCTACGGTTCCAGCTGTTGTAATCCAATTTATATTAGGTGGTGCTAATCCATCGTTCCATAATCTTCCACCAGTAATGCTTAAACCTGTATCCCCAGGAGTTCCAATACCTGGAATATCCATATAACCAGATATCATTAAACGTGGACTGTCCAAACTAATAATATCATCAAATGCAGCACCATCTATAATTTCTATTTTTGTGGCTATATCGAAATCTGAAATTATTTGGTTTGTAGTTACTTGCGTTGTTATAACATCATTGACAAAAGTTAAATTATTACTAGACATATTTAAATTTCTGTCGCTTATATTGGAAACATCCCCTATCCTAAATAATCTGTCTTCAGTAATCCATGTAGGTAAAGCATCTCCATTATCAACCATTTGAGCAGTATAAAAATCAAACCCCCCACCAGTTGCATTTGCTGTAACTCCTGCATATAGTTCTAACTCTGTGAACATAGGTCCGTCGTCGTCATTTGTTCGTATTTGTGATCCCATTGTGTTCTGACAAGTTGATAAAAATAAGTATGGGTCTTGTAATCCTACTCCATTCGTATCACTTTCTACCCAAATCCCTTGACTTCCAACAGATTTCAAATTTAACATAACTTGGGCTGGAACTAATTGTTCAAGAGCTTCATCTGCTATTTTAATATTTTGTTCAAAAATTGTTTCTGAAATTATGTTAACCCTTCCTGTGTTTGCAGTTTGTATGGTATTTACATTAATATCTTCATCTGTGATATTACCAATTATATTTCCTTGTACCTCCAAATCTTGAAGCATTATAACAGTATCGTTAATAGTTATTTCAGTTGCAGGAGCATCTACGCTTATTGTTTGTACGCTTAAGTCATCAACAATGTGTGTGATACATTCCATATCATTGCATGTTACACTGTCACATGTTATTTTTTGCCAACTTTTTTCACCTACAGCAAATAAATTATTTGTCGTCATGTTTATATTATAGTAAAAATATGTTTAAAATGTGCTAGAAATCTTAGCTTCGTGGTAGTAGAATTTGTGCGATATTATAAAAAAAAATAATTTCACCCTAGCATTGCGTAGAATCGGACGCAGGAAGCGAGGTACGAGCAACCGAGTCGATGATTCTTAGCGCCCTATTTGATTCTAACGATTATTAAACATCCTGAAAAAGATGTGGTTGGGCCAGCTCTATTTAAAATTTTTCCTCTCACTTTATATTGATCACCTGTGATAGGTCTAAAAAGTCTAGATATTGTTTCACACCTAGTTGCTCCTACTACTATCCCACGCAAAGTTAACATTCCACTAATATCACAATCTTGTGGATTTCCACTGTCTTCAAATGTAAAACGAATTGAATCATTAGCTTGCAATGAAGGCACAACATCAAGAATTTTCATTGATATTGAATATATTCCTTCATCTACAAATTCGAAAGTTGCTGCAGGTCCTACTCCTGCAAAAATTCCTACATATTCGTCATCTCCACTTACAATAGCACTTGAAGTAGTCCATGGAACTCCACCACCAACATTTGTTATATTATCTATTGTAAAATCAATTTGTGTATATTCCTCAACCACAGATTCTGCAGCTGGAAATTCTAAAAACACCCTTGTGTCATTTACATCTATCCCCTTAACATTTAGTTTTTGCCAAGATTTTTCACCACCTGAAAATAATTGATTATTAGACATTTTATATATAATCAATCATAATTTAAAATACTTATACTAGAAATCTTCGTTTCACATCGTGGACTATGTCCACTTGTTGCAACCGACCCATGGGTCATACGCGACACTATAAAAAAAAAATAAATCCTGCGTAGAATCTGCCGCAACCGATCCATGGATCATGTGAATCTAAGATTCCTAGCACCCTATTTGATTCTTGAAATAAACATGCATCCTGTAAATCCATTTTGTGTTCCTGCTCCATTTAAAAATCTTGCTCTAATTTTATAGTCCTTTGTTGTTATTGGTCTAAACATTCCACTAATAGTCTCTTTAGGCTTTTCTCCTGCTTCCCCTTCTCCAGATAATAATCCAACAATATCACAGGTGGATGGTCCAGCATCATCTTCAAAACTTAATTGAATTGTTTCACCTGGTTGAAGTGTGGGTTCTGCATCTTCTATTCTTATACTAATAGAATAAAATCCAGTCTCTTTAAAGTTCCACACTGCTGCTGGTCCTACTCCTGAAAGTTCTCCTACATAATCAATATCACCAGCACTATTTACAAATGAAGTTGTCCAAGGATGTCCACCAGCTGCATTAGTAACCCCATCTATTGTAAATAAAATTTGTGTAAATTCTTGAAGAACATCTTCAGCTTTCACAAATTCTAAACATACTCTATCGTCAGTGGCTTCAATTCCTTTAACATTTAATTTTTGCCAACTTTTTTCGCCTGTTGAAAATAATTGTTTATTTGACATGCTTTTATAATATTGTAAAAATAAGTTTAAAATGTGTGCTAGGAATCTTAGCCTCACTTCATCAGCTTCGCCAATTCACATGATCCATGGATCGGTTGCGGCAGATTCTACGCGATGCTAGTTGGCTTGCCGACTGAGTCGCCCACCAATACGCGAACATAGTGAAAAAAAAATATTTATATTATTTGGATTGTTTTTTATATTAGCACATGCTGTTATCAGGCGATCCATGGATCATCTTGTCGATGTTATATAGGTTAATACATAGTACTTTTGTTATCAAATATGTCAATGTTTGTATTAACCTAGAATCCTATAATTGCGTAGTAGCTGGTGTAGCAAGCTCTCGTAGAGAGCGTAGTGAACCGAGGCTACTTAGCTAGCGGCGCCTCACTCTTTTTCTTAATTGTCCTCTGTTTACTTTTCGACCTCCTGTAACAAAGCCTCCTCTTTCTTTTCCTTCAATAACTTGAAGTCTTCCACCTTTTCCAAGTCCTAATAATGGAGCTACTGCAGATGCAATAGGCAAAATATCTTCCTTAACAAATTTGGCTATATCTTTAATACCACCTGGGATCTTTTTCAAAAACATTCCAATGTCTGAAAAGAAATCTCCACCGTATAAATCCAACACATCTTCATATTCTACTCCTGGTCTTTGTTCTGAATTTAAAACATCTTCTTTTCTTAGAACTCCAATTTGAGCTAATCCAAGTCCGTCAGAAATTGTGAATAGTCCTTCATTATCAACAACCATGAAAATTTGTGGGGTAATAGTTTCTGATGGGTGGTTATTTCTATATGTTATTTGAATTTGAACATTAATTCTTTCTGAGACTCCAGGAGCCAATAAATCTGAATTAGTTAATGCAATATCTTCTGGAATATATAAGGCTAAGACAGATCCTGGGCCATATACAACTGTATCATTACCCGCTTCTCTTGGCATTGCATCTCCGCTCCATTCTGGCCAAGTCATATTACAACCATTCTTTTTAGAAATGTTATAAAGATCTCTTTTAGTTGCTGATGCTAATAAACCAGATCTATTAGCAAAATTAATGCTAATGCTTTCAATACTGAAAAATGTATCAGTTGTTGAAATGGTTTCTTGTCCGTTTGCTCTTCTTACAAATAAAAATATTCTTCTTGGAACAACACTTAACTGAACAGCATTTGTGGTTCTTGTATCTTGATCTTGAGCTGGTACCGCTGGAACATCTGTAATATATCTTTGTATATCATGATATGGGTAAACACTTAAATTTGGCAAATCCAAGCTTGTTATTTCACTTGGGTTAATTGTTCTAACTAATAATTCTGGATCTCCAACAAATTCAACTGCGCTTGTAACAAAAACTGAGCCTGAAGCTGGGTTATGGCTCCACATTTTTTCAGCTAACATTTGATTCCATACTATTTGTGTAGTGTATTGTTTAACTCCAATAAATCCACTTGCATGACTTCTATTAAAATGTAATGGGGAAATCATCAAAGGTTCTGAAACTATAACTTCAATGACAGCATCGGTTTCTGTATTTGAAATAATTTCATATAAAAATGCTCCCCTCCCTAAGTGAGCACCTGGAGCACTATCAGCATAATTTTTTAAAGGATTTCTTACTGATGATGTAAGAGATTCGTAAGTCTGAGCTTGATCTAACATAAAAGGAGCGTTACTAAATTCAAAATCCATTTCATCATGGCTTGCATATCTCATTAAACCTTGAATAATATCACTTAAATTAATTGAAACTGCTCCATTATTAACTTGAACTGTTAATGTTTGCATAGCGTTTGATAATGGAAATGCTCTTAAAGAGTCAAACCCACTTTGAAATAAAAGTTGAGGTCCTGGTGTAGTTCCTGAAAAAGTAAACCTCAATCGTGCTTGAAGATAAATCTTACGATCTATAAAAATATTTTCACTTGGAATATTAATATTCCAAATTGCTTGTGCGTTTGATGAAGAGTTACTTGCATATGTATAATATGTGTTATCACTTCCACCCTTGAACACAGCAAATAATTTTTTTTGTCTAATCTGAACTGTTGGTTCGATCACTGAAACAACATCTAATGGAGAAATTGCTAAACTCATTGTTATATTTATAGTTATAAAAAATATCTCTTTAACTTGTAAATCCTGGACTCGGGCGCACTCTTCGAGTTCTTCCTGCGTCAGATTTACAAGCAATTTTATTGAAAAAAAAATAAAAAAATATTTGCGAGGATTATGACGCAACAAGGGGACGCAGTCCACGTAGTGAGTCGAGTAATTGAGCTTAGGACACAAGATGCTTTCGTATGAATGCCAATTTAACTGTTATTGGATTTGAAAATACTTCTATAAATCTTACTCTTCCTTGGCTGTCTCTCCATAATACATCAAGATTAAAAGACCTTATTGGGGTATGACTTAAAATATCAATATATCTATATGGACCTTGAGATGCGAATGAAATTGGATTTCTGTTCCCTTGCCATCCACTTACATCAAAATCTGTTAAAATGGTTTGAATTATATCTTGTCCTTCTGTTCCTGTACTTGCTATATTTTCTTGACGTATTGGAATTAAACTAGTTTGAAAAATAATAGCCTTTAATTCTGACCATGCTCCAATGTTGTTATCTTGTTGAATTTGTTGAATATGTGTAGGTGGAGTAACTGGAACCGTTCCAAATGGAGTATATCCATTATCAAATAATGGATCCTCATATAAAACAAACCTAGCTTCTTTCACATCTGAAGAAAATTCAAATATAAAATCCATTCCATCAAAGAATCTATTCAGTGGATTATTTATAAATATTTCAACTGGGTCCACTGCATCATTATACTCAATTTGAGTCACTAAATGTATTTTGTTGTCACTATCTGCGAAAAAGAATGGTGCTTCAGTTTGTGGAGCTGCAGGGTTGGCTAGTTTTAATGCTGTAAATGCTGTTTCAAGTGTAGTATTAAATAAAAATAGTATTCTATTTAATGTGTAAACATAATAATAAGATGAATCTACTTGTTCATTATTATTATCAGAAGGAGGATTTGGAACTGGAATAGAAGTCAAATCAGGTTGAAATATTACATTTTCTGAATAATCATTAACTCCAAATGTCAATGTAAATATATACACTCCAAGATTTGGATTAGTTTGGGGTGGGTCAAATTCTCCTGCTGTTTGAATTCTAAAAATTAATAATGGTATTCTACCCAGTGGAATGTTAAACCTAGTAACTGCTAATTGATAGTCATCCCCTTTTGGAACAATTGCTTGTGGCCTACTTTCACTGTAACTAGCATTTGCCGAACTTTCGTCATTTGCTGATATACTAACATTTAAATAAATATGGTCTTCATTACTTTCCACATGTTGTATTCCTCTTGGATCTTGTGCTGTTATCATTTGTTATAACAGTTTATAATACTTTGCATATTTTTTTAAAATGTGCTAATGTGGCATTTAGTAAATTCCGCCAGCAAGGTCGTTGAACATATTATTTACAGTTACATCTCTACGATCAAGTGGAATTTCTTGATTAAAAATAATATCAAAATCTTCCTTGCTTATTCCTACTTGAGAACACCAATAACGCACACAACACCATTTTCCACATGTATTTATACTTGGTCTACGTTTTTGAAATTGCAAATCATTTATTTCAAATGTGTCTTTTCCTGTATCTAAAAAACTTTGTGTTAATTTGGGAGTCATATCCTCATAAAAAGTAAAATCTAATTGGTCATCTATTTCAATGCCATAAGGGTCAAAAAATTCTAATTGATTATCTATAGGATCTAAAAAAACTATTGTCCAATGTCCAACAGAAGGTGAAGTTTCATAAAGAACAATACAACAATGTCCATTTTTTTCATTTAATTCATCAAACACATTTGTAAAATCTGGATATATTTGTATATTAGGCGGATTTAATCCAACTTCATCAAACCACTCCATTATATCGAATCCACTTAACATATCATCAACATTAGTAATTTCCATTTTTATTATATATTATTATTATTTTAAAATTGCCTAGCTTGGTTTATAAACTCCACCACTGTACATGACCCACATTGGCCATCGTTTATATATAGTAATCCATCTACTTGGTAAATTTATTATTTTTTCAATATTATCTTTTCCAAATCCACAATAAGTTCTTAAAACTCTTCTAATATGATAAGTTGAACCTGCTTTTGGAAAAAGAGTTATTGAAGAACATTCATTTAATATATCCCTTGTTTTTGAATAATTTGTTATTTGATGAGCTGTTATAATTGCGTAGATGTCATTTCCTAAATTTGCTTGATCTCTACCATTTAACATAACATCTTTAAGAGTAATTTCAATACTTTTCTGTATGGATTTATCCAGTAATTCATAATCATCAAACACAATAAGACTATTAGATAATTCTTCTTTTGCATTTATTGGATTATTTATTAAATCTGGGTCATTTATATCAACTGGTGTCATCGTCCCAGACTCAATTAAATCCCTAAATGCTTCATCATCTTCTATTCTTGAAATAAGGTATATTGTTTTTCCATCTCCAATTTCTTCACTGTACTCATCTTCATATGAATCATATGACTCATCTTCATAATAATCTTGTGGCACGTCATCACCAGAAACTGAGTTGCTTGATTCACTTGAATACATCAAAGGTTCAAATAATCTTGTAAATTCTTTTATATAATTTTTTGTATAAGTACTTTTACCAGCTCCATATGGGGCTGCAACATAGCATATGTCTCTCAGTTTTGGATTTGGAAATTGGCTTAATATTTGTTCAGTGTCCTTTAATTTTATTTCATTAGTTCTTCCATCTTCTCTTATATTTTTTCCAGTAAATTTTTCTATTTTTTTAAATGGGCAGTGATCTCTAATATGTCTCTTGCAATTATATTTATTTGTAAAATCAAAATCACAAAAGGGACATCTTTTAGGATTTATTTTTAATTGATCTTTGACAAATGCTGGATCATTAATTTTAGTAAGTCCATCCATTACATTATCCAACTTATCTTCGTTTTCATTTATTACTATCATTTTTATTGGAAGTGCGTTAGTTTTACCTTTATCATTTCTTTTTTTTGGATACACCAAAGAAATTGGTATTTTTTTAGAATTTTTTACAAACTCATCTATTTTCTTTTTTGTTTTAGGCAATTTGACCACTTCAAACATTTTGCTATACGGTCTCGTTTCACTTCGTTCGCTCTGCTCTCTCGTTGCAACAACCGTTACGCGTTTATCTTTTGACATTTTTATTTTTAAATTTTTAAAATCATGCAGACAAATTATATTAATTATCCTCTGCTTTGGATATTTTTTATCGTTGTTTTATCTACGGAAAATAGTGAAAAAAAAATAATTTCACGTAGAACCGGACGCAGGGCGTGAGCCACACGAGCAACCGAGTCGATGGTTCTTAGTAATTAGACAAATCCGAGATCTGCAGCTAATTGCATGTTGATGGTTTTTGTTGCTTTGTCATATATTTGTTTTGCTCCAGTTATACCTTTTCCCATTCTAACAGCCAATTGCCATTGTGTTAATTCTTTGTCAGATTTCTTTGCTTTTTTCTTCCTTTTCTTTTTTGTTTTTTGACCTCCAAATGTTCTTCTTAATGCAGTTCTAAATTTTATATCATTGTCCATCATATTAGAAACTCCTCTTGCTTTTTCTCCAAACTCTTTCCACGCTGCACATTGAGCTTCAGATATACATTTTCTCCTTCCGCCCAATATTCTTCTTGCCTTTTTCCTTAATTTGCCTCCAGTTATAAGGCCTCCTTCTGCCAAATCTTCTGCTAAAAATCCTAAATCAGAATCGGTTTCTAATTCATCTATAGTGTTAATAAGTAATTCAAGATCTTCTTCATTTTTTATTTGTGGAATCATTTCTTGCTCAATCTCTTGTTCAAATAATTCAGCTAATTCACTCACTAATGCTTCTTCTTCTTTAGAATCTTTTACATCTTCTCTTAATTCATCTATTTCAATATCAGGTTCTATTTCGTCTCTTAGCTCGTCTCTTAGCTCCTTTAACTCATCCAATTGATCAAACTCTATAGGATCTAATGTAATATCTTCAAGATTTTCTAAAATTCTTATTGATTCTTCTACTTCTTCTAATTCATCCACATCATCAAATTCAATTAAACCTTCTCTTAATTCATTTAATGCCTCTTGTGGAGCATCAACCAATACAGATTCAATTAAATTTTCTCTTAATTCATTAATATCTTCTTCAATACTATCAGCGCTAGGATCATCTAATATTTCTTGAAAAACATCATGCAAGGTGTCTGCTTCTACTGTTCCGCTAGGAGGGTCAAACTCTTCAAGGGCTTCAAATGGTTCTACTGCTTCAGGTTCTGGTAGTTGCTCAATAACTTTATCAATTATTTCATCAGGCTCTCCTACTCTTACTAACTCATCTACTAAATCATTTACTCCATTTCTTGGACATATTCCCATCCTATCTTCTACCATCCATTGTTGTCTAATAATATTTGCCATCCTTTTTAAACACCCTTCATCTTTTATTGATTCTGCTACTTGAATTCCATATTGATATACGATAATCATCCAATCATTTAATTCGCACCTTGACGAATCTATATTTCCTCCTGTAACAAACCCACCCTGTCTTTTTACCTTTCTTCTTAATCTACTTGAAAATCCTTCCATTTATAATATATTAATGATATGTTTAAATATTATTGTAGGAAAAAAAATATTATTACTATAGCAAAATTATTTAGCAGGCGGATTGATAAAAAGATGTTTAATATGCTTAAAATTAAATAAGTCTAAAACTTCCATTGTGTATTTAATGTGTTCATTATTATTATTATCTTCTAATGTCAATTTAGCATTCTCCATTGATTTAAACCCACGTCCAACCAAAATAACTTTTTCTCTTTTGATTAAAATATTTATAGATTCATTTTCATACATTTCATATTTTTCAATTATGTAGTATATTTGTGAATTATCTCTTTCATAAACTGCTAAACTTTTATTTTTTATTTCTTCTCTGTGATATGTAACATGTGATTCTCTTGAAGGAAGAGTATTTAACGCGGATACTATATAATCTGATAATCTGGATCCACTCCCAACCCAATGAACTGTCTTATACATTTTAAAGTTATGTGTAAATTGTTGGGTTATAAAATATATTCTACAATTATCATGACCAGAGAATTGTTTACAGGCGTTTTTAAAATTTTCATAATCAGCATGTCCCTGAACATTAAATTCATGTAGCTTTAACTGAATTATTTCTTTTTCTAATTCTTCTATTTTTAACAGCAGGTCGTAACTCATTTTATACTATAGTAGATATTATTTTAAATGGTATATGTATGAAAATTAATATGAAAAAAACTTTTACAATTATAAAATTATATAAATTTGGTCTAAGTATTCAGCCCTACTTATTGCAACATATAACATTTCTTTAAGCCAAAACTTTGAAACATCTATAAATATTTTATGTGGTCTTTTAATTGTCATCCCCTGTATACTATGAACAGTGAAAGCATGTCTTGGTTCATATAATGACTTATGCACATCTGGTTTTTCAAATAATATTGTTCCATTTTCATATTTTTTATTTCTTTTGATCATCATATATTTCTCTCCAGAATCCCATAATAATTTACTATAATACTGTATTTGCTTTGTATATTTTTTAGCTGGGTGTCTACACCAATGTTCACCACAAGAAACTTTTTCCAAATGGTTGGGGTCTTTGCATTCCTTTTGGTCAATCTTACATTGTTTAATATATTTATTTTTTTGTTTTGTTGATTCCATTGATTTTAATTCTTCTTCATTTATATGATCTTCAGTACATCTTTCAACTTTCTTTGAACAACTACGACGTGCTACTAAAACATAATCAGTTTTTTTATAAACTTTCTTTATTTCATCAACTGTAATTTTTTGACATTTATTAATTATTTCTTTCATGTTAAAATCTTCTTTTCTCAATTCTTTCTTTAGTTCAGCTAATTTGGGATCTTTGCACCTTCTGTCATCAGTAAAATTTTTTTTAGTATCAAATAAATTCATTGGAAATTTCTCTTCTGTATTCCAATCTGCCAATTGATAAGGCTCGCCTATATGATTAACATCTGCAAGAATTACAAATTTACTATATGGAAATTGTTTCATCAATGTTAAAATTTGACCATGGTATTTTGTCGCCTCATCACATATAATAACACTTGGATGAATATGAAGTTTATTGGCATGACGACCCCTTAATAACAATGCAACAACTGCAGTTTTAATATTATACTCTTCTTTTTTATCTTCGGTTGTTCTGTAAGCATCACACACAAAAAGCTTATCAACCCAACTTTTTTTATTACAAGCAAAATATGATTTACCACAACCACCAGCACCAGTTAATAACACTGTTCCAGGTAATATTTCACCATCTGGAACATTTTCTTCACTAATAGTATTAAAATAACAAAAATCACCATCTGTTATTAATACTTCTTTTGGATCTCCTTTAGTTCTCCATGTTGGTAACAAGTGGGGGTTTTCTTCTGTTGTATAAAATCCATCCTTATTAATTTTTACTAATTTACTTCGATCAAGATATTTTAACTGTTCTAATAAATGAAGTCTACCATATCCAGTAAAATATGAAGCAATATGTAAATTATGAGAAGCTTTATGGTCTCTTTTTTGAATTCCAATTTTTACAGCATCTGAATCATATAATTTATATTTATGCACCTTCCCCTCACTTACACACTTTAAATGTTGGGCCCATGTCATTGATCCATAATAAGTTTTATAATAATGTTCTGAAAACATCCCTAATTTTCCAGCCACTAAAGCATAACCAGATAACCCTTCTTCATTTTTTTCTAATAGATTTTTAGGAATATCTGTATGGAATATTGATCCCCATGTGCCAATGGTCGGTTCAAAAGAAAACCCAATTTCTTTTAAATATTGAATTTCTGGAGTTATTAAAGTTATTTTTCCATTATTATAAATATCTAATATATCAACATGAGTTTCATATTTTGGTTTTGTCAATATCCCCTGATAAATTCCACCTTTTCTTATTTCATGATTATGTGGAACTTTTTGAAAATTAAATAATTTTGCTGGGAATCCTTGATAAAATGGAGCGCTTTTAAACTGAGCATAAGATTTTGTTTGATCATATTCAATTAAATTAAAGTGGCCTTTTTTTATTGATTTTGAAGCAGATACAACATATGCACCTCTTAAAAACTTACTCAATAAAGGATTCTCACTACTATTAATTTTAAATTTTTTAAAAGTAGTTAGGTATTCTTGAACTTCTGTAAAATCTGGCAATTCTAATTCATACATATGGTCTTTTGTCTCTATGGTTCTAATTTGAGATCTAAATGTATGAGTAATAAGCGGACTTTTATTCAAATCATATTTTTCTTTGAGAGTCTTTTTAATAATACCCATTTCTTTTTTTGTCACAATGGTTGTTTCTTTTTTTTCATTTTTCTTAATATTTTGACACAATTCAACATGATTTAATAAATTATTAACTATGTCTAATGTGAAATGTGGTTTTCCTGTTGATCTTTTAATATCAAACATATAACCACCAAACAAATGATGAACTTTAATATTTATAAATAATTTATCTGCTATCATTTGCAATGTTTCTTTTGTTGCAGAAACTCCACTTTTTAAACATGAAATCTTATCTGCCTTTTTTATTATTGAATTATATTTTTTATTACTATAATCACTTTTTTTTGGATCTATTAAATAATTTACTTTTTTGCATATTGCTCTATAAAAACAATCAACTGTTTTGTTATCTCTAAATATTTGATCCTGTATTTTATCATTTATTTCTTGAGCAGGCACAATATGAACTTGTAATTCATTGCTAAAATTTTCATTTAATATTTCATTAATTAAATCTATAGCTTGCTTATAAAGACTTGCTAAAGTATATGGAAAATAATCTTTTTCTATAAATAATTTAATTGATACTCTTCCTCTTAGGTTAGTTTTTCGTATATCACTTAACAATGGATTTGATACACTTGGAAATGTTTCCAATATCTTTTTCTCCAAATCTATAATTTTTTTTATTGTTTCAGGTTCTAAATCTGTATCTTTTAAATCAGTCAGTATGTCAAACCAATCATCTAATTTTGTTGTAACAGTAATTGAAAACATTTCATCAACTTCTTGTTTTTGAAAAACTTCTTCTATTCTTTCATTTATTTTGTAATTATCTGGCAAAATATCAAAAATTTCTTTGTCCTCTCTGTTTTGTCTTTTTATTAAATGTCTTTTAACTTGGGTTTTTTTTCTTATAGCAAAAACTAGATTAACTAAATCTAATTTTTTTGTTTTGATGAAATTTAAAAAATTAGGTATTTCAACACTTTCTTGTATATCGTCAAAAATTTCAGGAGTTTGCTTATCAACCAAAATTAATAAATCTCTGTAATTTTTAATGCTTTGTAAAGTATTTAAAATTTTTTCATTTGTTAATCCTTTTCTTCCCCATAATAAATTTTCTTCTCTTAATGCATCTTTATCAACTTGTTTTTTTAATTCTCTATAATTTTGCAATCTAGTATTTTTTTCTGAAAAATTTTGTTTTAACATTTTTTTAACTTTAGTTTATATATATCTTAGTAACGGCATTTATTTAGAATGAAAAAAGTGGATTAATTATGTTATTTGAAATAAAAAAAAATAACATAATTAATTTAAATTTTTTTGTTCCATAATTTTTTTATGAATTTTTGAAAATTTATGAATTCTTAAACTTCCTTTACTGAGATTCTTCCCACATTCACAAACAATTCTTTCTTTGCTTTTTTTCAAAGCTTTTTCTTTATATTTTTCATAATTACCTTGTTTATATCTTGACCTTTCATTTATTAGTAAACTATTATATTTTATTCTGGCGTCACTGTTTGATTTTTCTCTATTCTTTATAGAATACTTTTTATTAGAAATTCTTTTCCTTTCTTTTCTAATATTATTCAATTCTTCCTTACATTCATCATGTTCTTTATTGAAATTTGCTTCTTTTTCATTATGTTCTTCCATTTCTTTATACTTTTATATAAATGTAAAGATTTCTTTAATATATATTTCTAAAGATATTCTAATAATTTCCAACTTACATTTAATTTAAAAATTCTTCTTGGCATTATATAATGTGGTTTTTCTTTACTCATACTCATTATCATATATTTAATTAACAATCCATCACCTTCTATAATAAATGACATATCCCTATATTTTAGATATGGATGATTGATATTTAACGAAAATATGTTAAATATGTGTTTATGTTGATGACAATATATATTTGTGATATATATTGGTCCAGAGTATTTGGAAATATCTTTAAATTCATTTAAAAAATATAGCAATTTATTGATTGGTAGATTTTTTAAAAATTCTGCCAATTTAATAGTTTTTTTATTTGTATAATATTTATGAAAATGTTTATTAGTTAAATATGCCAATTGGTTGTTTATTTTACATACATGGTGAAATATATCATAGTAAGCTGTCAGTATCTTTATACTTTTATATAAATGTAAAGATGTGTTTAAAATTATTTATGTTTTTATATATCATAATAAGTTACCGCCCGATTTAATCATGTTTTTATATATCATAATAAGTTACCGCCCGATTTATATAATTATGGTTTTGTATATAATATAAAGCCTTGGTGAAAAAAAATTATCTTACTTATGAAATAGAAGCTATTTGAATGAAAGTGCCTTATTATTAATTATGTAAAAAAAGAAATTAATAATAATAG
>SDBT01008129.1_pt1 | contig 17187 bp, 12 predicted proteins | sample 2277101 | NCBI WGS metagenome assembly SDBT01 (sample SAMN10404973, study PRJNA504765) | marine sediment metagenome | isolation source: marine sediment core GS10_PC15, 103 cmbsf | place: Arctic Ocean: Southern Knipovich Ridge | collected 2010
TGGGGCGTTGGCACGATGAAGTTCGCCGAAGGTCAGCGTTTGTTCGTCGAAGGCAACTACATCACCGTCGGCGGCATGGACGACAAGATCGAGATCTACGGAACCGAAGGCGTCATCAAAGTCGATCTGACGTTCGGCTCGCCGGTCAGCGTTTACTCGCGGCCGGGCCTGTCGTACTCGATTGAGAAGACCGATCACAATCTCGGCTGGACCAAGCCCGCCGTCGATGAGTTCCACAATCTCGGTTACGTCGACGAACTGAAGTACGCAGTCGATTGCGTGCTGAACGACATCGAACCGAAGTACGGTGTTTCCGGTGCACTCGGACTGGCGTGCAACCAGGTTATCGAGGCGATGTACGAATCCTCCAGAGAAGGCAAAGTAATCAAGGGCGAGTGGTAGGCCCTGAGCAGTAAAAAAGTTAGTGAAAGCTGACAAAACATTCGTCCAGTGCCCAGGACACCGACGGCAGCAAGTCAGTATCAGGCACTTAGCGTTGAAAGGTTGATCCGAAAAATGCCAAAGTACACAGATTTCGATATTCCGGTTGAAGTAGCGGGCGTCAAGATGCGCAACCCGTTCTATGTTGCCTCGGGCCCGACGACAATGACGGTCGAACAGCTCGTCCGCACGCAGGAAACGGGCTGGGGCGGTGCGTCACTGAAGTTGACCATCGATCCCGAGCCGTACATCAACCGCCACCCGCGTTACGGCTATTACCCGGAAAAGACGTTCCTGAGCTTCACCGCCGAACGTCGACTGACACTGGATAAGCTGCTGGAACTCATCGAAGCTGGCCTCAAGCAGGCACCCGAACTCGTGCTCTGGTCGAACATCACTTACTCGGGCGACGCGGGCATCGAGGGCTGGGTCAACATGGCCGTTAAGTGCGAAGAGGCTGGCATCCACATCAACGAACTGAACATGTGCTGCCCGAACATGTCCTTCAACGTCGAGCTTACCGGCGAAGACACCGGCGGACCGAAGACAGGCGCAAGCCTCGGCCAGAACGAAGCGGCCATCGCCGAGATCGTCAAGGCGATCAAGGCTGCCACAAGTGTCCCGCTGTTCGTGAAGCTCACGGCTGAAGGCGGCAATCAGGCTCGCATCGCCAAAGTCGCCATCGACGCAGGCGCAGACGGCGTGGGCGGCAATGCCAACCGGCTGGCCATTCCGCCGATCAATCTCGAAAACCCCACCAAGGGCATGTACCACCTGCAGGACGAAGTGGGCATGGCCTGCATGAACGGTGCCTGGCTCAAGCCGCTCGCACTCCGCGACGTATATGAAATGCGCAAGATGTGCGGCGATGGCGCAAACCTCACCGCTACCGGCGGCGTAATGGGCTGGGAAGACGCCGTCGAAATGATGATGTGCGGTGCGGACCTGGTGGGCCTGTGCACCGCGACGCTGGTCAACGGCTTCGGCTTCATGCCCGAATTCATCCACGACTTCAAAAAGTACATGAAGGACAAAGGCTATGATGCTCCGGGCAAGATGCGTGATATTCTCGTCCCAGCCATCACCGCCGCGCCGGACCTGACGATCTACGCCGGCACGGTCGAGCTCAAGCAGCGCAGCCTCGTCGCTCCCTGCACGTTCGCATGCCCGAACTCGGTACCCGCACAGGGCTACGTGCGCAAGGTCGCCGAGGAGAAGTTCGAAGAGGCTTATCAGCTGATTATGGAACGCAGCCCGCTCCAGTCGATCTGCGGAAAGGTGTGCGACCATCCGTGCGAAGAAGAATGCACACGCGGGCTGATGGACGAGTCGATCATGATTCGCGCGATCAAGCGTTTCGTGATAGAGATGGCCGAGGTCGAAGGCTGGAAGCCGAGCATTCTCAACGCCACCGCTCCGGCCAAGGACACCAAGGTCGCCGTCATTGGCTCCGGACCGGCCGGGCTTGCATGTGCGTACGACCTGGCACGCGCCGGTTACAAAGTCACCGTATTCGAGGCCGACGACCGCATGGGCGGCATGTTAGTCTCGTGCATTCCGACCTTCCGCCTGAGCGACGACGACGTGCAGAAGGAAATCGACGTCATCAAGTCGCTCGGCGTCGAGTTCAAGATGAACACGCGCTTCGGCAGCGATATTACAATCAAGAGTCTCAACGAAGACGGCTATAAGGCAACCTTCCTCGGTATCGGTGCACAGTCGGGCGTAAAAATGGGCATCGGTGGCGAGGACTTGGAAAACTGCGTCTCGGCCGTCGATTTCCTCAAGTCCGTCTCGAAGGGCGAAAAGCCTTACGTCGGCAAGAAGGTCGCCGTCATCGGCGGTGGATTCACGGCTATCGATTCGGCGAGAGTGGCGTTGCGTCTGGGCGCCGAAGAATCGTTCATCCTCTATCGTCGCACGAAGGACGAAATGCCCTCGGCGGCCGATGAAATCCAGGAAGCCGAAGACGAAGGCGTCAAGATCATGTACCTCGTTTCGCCGCAGGAAGTAACCGGCAACGGCAAGGTCCAGTCCATTCGCATGCTGAACTACGTTCTTGGCGAGGCCGACGATTCGTCGCGGCGCCGCCCGGTAGAAGTTCCCGGTACGGAATTCGATCTCGACGTCGATTGCGTAATCGCAGCCGTCAGCCAGTCGGTGCACATGGACTCCGGTCAGGATCTCGAACTCACCCGATGGAACACCATCAACGTTGATGAGCAGACCGGTGCGACAAATATCGCAGGCGTTTACGTTGGTGGCGATTGTGCCCAAGGCCCGCAGAACGTTATCTCGGCAATCGCCGATGGCAAGAATGCCGCCGCGTCGATCGACAAATATCTCGCCGGTGACGATGCGTTCCTCGTCCCCGACGCCGAGAAGGTCATGGTCGACAAGGACAAGGTCCTCCAGCGTATCGGCGATAAGTCCCGTGCATGGCGGCCGATGCTGGATGAGCCCCTGGCCTCCGAGCGAATCAAGGATTTTGACGAGCACATGCCAACGCTGACAACGGAGCAGGCCATCGCCGAAGCGAGCCGCTGCCTGACGTGTGGCTGCGGTGCGGGCTGCGAAATCTGCAAGGATATCTGCAAGGTCTTCGCATGGGATTGCGACGATCAGGGCCGCATGGTTATCGACAAGGATGCCTGCGTCGCTTGCGGGATGTGCATTTGGCGATGCCCGAACGACAATATCGATATGATCCAGACCGGAACTGAGAATCTGGTCCAATAATTCATAACACACAGATCGTCGGATGGGGTAACTCATCCAGCGGCCCGTTTTTATAATCAAAAAGGACTATTAAAATGGCTTCCCAAAAGGTTCGTGTCGGACTGGTAGGTGCAGGGTTTGCTGCTACGTTCCATCTGGAGAGTCTCGTTCGCGTTTACGGCTACGATGTTGAAGTGACGGCCGTTACGTCGCAGAGGTCCGAGAGCTACAACGCTTTCAGCAAAAAACACTCCGTGCCGGCGTTCGATAGCATCGAGGCGATGCTCGACCATGTAGACGTGCTGGATATCTGCTCGCCGCCATATGCACACGAAGATGGCATCATCGCAGCGGCCAAGGCAGGCAAGGGCATCATCTGCGAAAAGCCGCTCACCGGCTGCTTCGGCCCCGAGGGTGCGGGCGATGAATGGTTCGGCAACGCGGCTGATAAAGCGCCGATGCTCGACGAACTTATCGAGCGGCTCAAGCGCATCGCCGACGCCGTTCGCGAGAACAACGTCTTCATGGGCTATGCTGAGAATTACGTCTACACGCCAAGCATCCAGAAAGAGCGCGAGATCATCATCAAGACCGACGCTCAGATACTCCGCATGGTCGGTGAGGAATCGCACAACGGCTCGGGCTCGCCGGTCTACGGCATATGGCGATTCGCTGGCGGCGGGGCACTTATCGGCAAGAGCTGTCACCCGCTTGGCGGATGTCTGTATCTCAAGCAGGTCGAGGGCATGGCCCGTGACGGCAAGAGTATCCGCCCAGTGAGCGTCTCGGCCCGGACGCACGAAATCACGCGCCTGCCCAATTACAAAGACGCCGGATTCATCCGCACGGACTATCACGACATCGAAGATTACGGCATCATGCACGTGGTGTTCGAGGACGGTACAATCGCCGACATCATCGCCAGCGAGGTCGTGCTCGGCGGCTTGTACGATTACGTCGAGGTCTTCGCCAACAATCACCGCACCCGCTGCTACATCAGCCCGACGACGCTGGTTGATACGTTCAACCCCAAGGCCTCGCAGTACGAGGATATCTACACCATCGAGAAGATATCCACCAAGGAAGGCTGGACCCAGGCCGCCCCGGACGAGAATTTCACCGTCGGATACCTCGCCGAGATGCAGGACTTCATCTCGTGCGCAGCCGAGGGCAAGCAGCCGCAATCCGGCCTCGATATGGCGCTGGATTGCACGGCGACGATCTACGCCGCCTACCTCTCAGCCCAGCAGGATGGCAAGGAAGTCCAAGTACCGAGACTGTAGTTGTGAAGGCGTTATCAATTTGCCTTGACGGTTCGCCCCGCGGGGGATAAACAACAAGGCCTGTTTTTGCCAGAGCACCCAATCAACCGTTCCAGGAGCTAGAGGACAATGAGTCAAAACGTAGTAAAATATCAAGACATCAAACCAGCAGACGCCTGCCGTTACGACGGGCTTTCTCTCGGTGAAGTAATGCTTCGCCTGGACCCGTACGATGTTCCGACCGCCAAGGCGCACACGATGCGTATCTTCCAGGGCGGCGGCGAGACGAATGTCGCATGCGGCCTTGCACACACATTCGCTCTGCGCTCTGCCGTCATCACCGCACTGGTCGACGACGAAGTCGGGCGCAACATCCGCAACCAGATGCGAGCAGCCGGCGTCGATACGTCCAAGATTATCTGGTTCAATACCAAAAACGATGGTTCGAAGTTCTCGACCGACGGCAAGGGCACGTTGATGAACGGCATCAACTTTACGTCCAACGGCGCCGGTCTAATGCCGTCGAACACCTGCTACTATCGCGCCAACTCTGCCGTCCGTCAGCTCGCAGTCGGTGATATCGACTGGGATACGATTTTCGGATGCGAGGGTGTCCGCGTACTCAATACGGGCGGAATCTTCACGCTGATCTCGCCGACGTCGGCCGAGCTTGCACTCGAAGCGGTCCAGAAGGCCAACGCCAACGGAACGTTCGTAGCAGCGGACCTTAACTATCGCTCCAAGGTCGAACCCAACAAGGACCGCGCTCAGGCGATCAACCAGAAGGTTGCCCCTTATCTGGGCTTCCTGGTCGGCAACGATTCGGACATCGCCGACGCGCTGGGCTACGAGACCAAGGTCAAAAAGGGCGCGTCGTTCGACGAATGGCTGGACGCCTACAAGGAAACCGTCCTCGCTGTCGCTGCGGACTTCCCGAACCTGAGCATCATCGGAACGCAATGGCGCGGTGCCCACAACGCTGACGTGATCAGCTGGGGCGCGGTGCTGTATGACGTAGCGGCTGGCGAATTCCACGTTGCCCCGGTCCGCGAGAAGTTCCCCATCCGCGACCGCACAGGCGGCGGCGACTCGTTCACATCCGGCGTGACCGCTGCCATTCTTAAGGGCAACGACCTGGCCACCGCGGTCCAGTGGGGCGCTGCCCACGGAGCGATGGTGCAGGAGACGCCTGGCGATATTACCATGATTGAAGAAGACCGCCTGCTGGCTGAGGTCAAGCGAGCACTCGCCGGCGGCGGAGTTAAAGCAACACGTTAACCAAATAGAAACACTGGAGAAGATAGATGGCTGATTACGTTATGGACCGATCCAAAGTCGACGCAGCGATGCGAAGCAGTGGCGTTGTCGTCGTTATGAACAAGAAGCACATCCAGTCCCCCGCGCACATGGTCACGACGATGCTCGAGGTGTACAACGCCGGCTACGTCGCCGAGTGCACCTTCCGCATCGACGAAGGTCTGCTGCGTGAAGGCATGCAGGAACTGGTCAAGCTTCGCGCCGAGATGCCAGCCGACAAGCCTTTCGTGCTTGGCGTTGGCAGCGTTATCAATCCGACAGAGCTAGATGCAGCCATCGAGATGGGCTTCGATATGATCGTCGCTCCGGGCAACGTCATGGGCGGTTATGGCGAAGGCAAGGACTTCGTGCGAATCTGCCACGAGGCCAATATTTTCTGCGCACCGGCTATCTTCACGCCGAACGAGCTTCAGTACTTCATCGAGCGGCCTGACGGGCTCGAGCCTGACGCGATCAAGGTTTTCCCAGCCAACTCGCACGGTCCGGGCGGCATTAAGGGTTTGCTTGCTCCGTACGTTCGCGAGCGCCACAACAATCGGATCATCATGCCGACCGGCGGCGTGAACTTCGAGACCGGCCAGGCCTACAGCGATGCAATCGCAGCGGGCGGTTTTACGCCTGTGCTCGGTATGAGCGCACCGCTTTCGCTTGTCGAAAAGGAAGCAAAGCCCGGCGATATCGCGACGATCCAAAAGTCGCTAGCCGAGTTCGCCGCAAAGATGAACGGCTAGTAGACAGCTTCAAACAGGTCGCAATGCACAAAACCAATCGCGGCGTTCTCCATAGAGGGGACGCCGCTTTTTTATATAAATTGACTGAGGCGGCCTCAACATAGTTTGGAACGGCTTCCAGTTAGCTGAACTCTGGTCTGTGTGCCTCGGGCGTGGTATCATTCCCGTAGAAGCGTCCGATTCGCGGATGACAGCCATGGTTCGAAATAACGCAAAACCCGGTGCAGCCGAAACGCTCGTGTCGTGGGCAATCATCGCCGTGCTGGTGGGCATCGCAGGGGCACTCGTTCTTACCCAGAGGAGCCCCAACTTAGCCGTGATCGCCATGGAGCAGGCCGGCGAGTACAGCTTTATGGATGACGGTGGCAGCTTTGCAGACGGTGATGACGGTTTTATTGGTCTGTCGCCGGTCGAAGGTTCCCCGCTCGATGCGTATACCCCCGAAGGTTTCAGCACCCAGGTTGCCTATCAGACGTTCGATCGTGAAACTCTTTCGGACAAGATCAACGGCAAGGCCGACGGTTATCTCCAGGCCGGGTTCGAGATGCTGCAGTGGCAGGCGTTCATCGGCGGGGAAAAATCCGATTTGTCGCTTCAGGTATACGTTTTTGACATGGGCAGCTTCCACAACGCCTTCAGCGTATTTAGCCGTCAGCGGCGCGGCGGAGCAATCGAGAGCTACGTTTCCGCCAACGCCTACATCGCGGGCAATGAGCTGTGCTTCGTGCACGGCCGGTTCTATGTGGACTTGATCGGTTCTGCGGCCAACGAAGAGATGGTCGCCGCCATGGAACATTTCGGCGAAATATACGCAGCCCTGACGCCGATCGACCAGGACGATACGAAACTTCTTACCGATCTGTTTCCCGGACGGGACATGGTTGCAGGAAGTGCGTCACTCATCCAGTCCGACGCGTTTGGTTTTGAGAGGTTGGGCAACGTTTACACGGCCAGCTATAAAATAGGTTCTGCCGAAGCCATCGCATTTGTTTCCCAGCGGACAAGCGAGTCCGCCGCCGGCGAACTGGCCAACGCATTCGCTACCTTCTGGAAAGAAAATTTCGACGCCGCCCAAACCGCCGTGCAAGTGGGCGACTCATCTGCCATGTTGCTGGATCTGGACGGCTATTACGAGATCGTATTCACCCACGGGCCTTATCTGGCGGGTGTACATCAGGCGACGGACCGACAGGCGGCTGAGCAACTGGCTGCCGCGTTATTGAAAAAAATCAAACAGGCGCACAAATGAGCCAGCACCGGAACAATCCTGCTGCGTCCGATTCACCCGAGCAACTCGACAGGCGTGAGTTCCTTCTCCGCTCTGCAAAGGCCGGGGCCCTGGTCGCCGCCGCCGGAGGATTATCATGGACGCTGCTGGATAGCGCCGGACCTGCTGCGACAACCGACGAGGAACTTGTTCAGTTCGGCGATTATTCCGTCGCGGACGCCGGTGCGAAGATGGCTATCATCACCGGTTCTAATCGCAAGGCGACGGTGTCTGCGGGGCTCAAGGCCATCGGTGGAATCGGGCAATTCGTCAAACGCGGCGACAAGGTGCTGCTCAAGGTTAACGCAGCCTTTTCCAGTCCGCCGATTGTTTCGGCTACCACGCACCCGGATCTGGTTTTTGAAGTGGTGCGATTGTGCATTGCCGCCGGAGCTGCGAGCGTCGCGGTTACGGACAATCAGATTAACGATCCGGCAAGCTGCTTTGGCATTTCGGGCATAGGTGCTGCTGCGAAAACCGCCGGTGCCAAGCTCGTGCTCCCCAAGACCAGCTACTTCAAACCCACGACCGTCACCGGTGGAAAGCTGATCGTAGACTGGCCGGTGTTGTACGAACCGCTCGCCGGCGTGGACAAGGTCATCGGAATCTCGCCGGTGAAGCATCACGAGCGGTCCGGTGCTTCGATGTCCATGAAGAACTGGTACGGCCTGCTGGGCGGGCGGCGGAACAAGCTGCATCAGGATATTCATAACACTATAAAAGAGCTTTCGATGCTGCTCACTCCGACGCTGGTGATACTCGACGGTACGCGAGCGATGATGCACAACGGTCCGACCGGCGGGTCGCTGGCTGATCTCAAAGAGACCAACACGATGATCGTCAGCACCGACCAGGTAGCTGCCGACGCGTTCGGGGCCACGCTGCTGGGGGCGAGCCTGACCGATCTGCCGTATATATCCAAGGCGGCGGCTGTCGGGGCGGGCACGACTGACTGGGAGTCATTGAATCCGATCAGGTCGCATGTACCGGAGAACCTTGCCTCGAAGGGACAAGTATGAGGATAGTAACCACACGCAGAATATCGCAGGTGTTCTTCCTGGCGCTGCTGTGCTGGCTGTGCTTCGTAGCCACGCTTGGTGCGAAGTTCTGGCAGCTCAGCGGATGGCCAGTCAACTGGCTGCTGCAACTCGACCCGCTGGTGGCGCTGGGGACGGTGCTGGCGACAGGTACGCTGTTCGCCGGGCTGATCTGGTCGCTGGTGACAATAGTGCTTACGTTGATCTTCGGTAGAGTCTTCTGCGGGTGGGTCTGCCCGTTCGGCTCGCTGCATCAGTTCTTCGGTTGGCTGGGCAGGCGAAACAAGCCTCTGCCCGCCAGGCTTGATGCGAATCGCTACCGGCGTCCGCAGGTGGTTAAGTATTACATTTTGATCTTCCTGCTGGCGGCGGCGATGGGCGGCGTGTTGCGGTTGGCTGCCGCTGCCGCCGGTGACTGGCCGCTGCAACTTGGGCTGATCGCCATCGGGCTGATCGTAGCAATCGCTCTGCTCGGTGCGGTCAAGATAATCGCAAACACCCGAAAGCTGCTTCTCTGGGTGACGATCATGGTGGGGCTCGTGATCGTCGCGGCGACGGTGCCCGGTATCAACAATTTTCTGGGTGCGTCGCTGCAGACTGGTCTGCTCGATCCGATTCCGCTGATATACCGCACTGTAAATCTGGTTCTGCTGCCGCTTGGCGATTCGACGGTGGGGCTGATCTCGCCCGTGCCGCGCTTATATGAATGGGGCTGGGTTATCGGCGGAGTCTTCCTTGTCGCTATCGGGCTGAACTTCGTTGTCCCGAGATTCTACTGCCGTTTCGTTTGCCCGCTCGGAGCACTGCTGGGCGTTCTTGATCGCTGGGCGATATGGCGAATAGGCAAGCCCAACCACCACTGCACCGATTGCGGCCTGTGTGAATCCGACTGCGAAGGGGCGTGCGAACCTGACACGCAGATTCGTATCAGCGAATGCGTGCTCTGCATGAACTGCATCGACGGGTGCCCGAAAGATACAATCACCTACCAGCGTCGCAAGAGCGTGGCCGGCGAGGTGACCAATCCTGACATCTCGCGTCGCGGAATAATTGCTGCGTTGCTTTCCGGTCTGGCCGCACCTGCGGTGTTCAGGCTCGGTGGTGGTCTAGCCGAGAGTTGGAACCATAAGCTCATCCGCCCACCCGGCGCGCTGGACGAAGAGCGATTCCTCACCCGCTGCATCAAGTGTGGCCAGTGCATGCGAATCTGCCCGACGAACGTGATTCAACCTGCCGGTTTCGAAGGTGGGATCGAAGGCTTTTTGACCCCGCGATTAAACAATCGCATCGGTACGAGCGGATGCCAGTTCAACTGCGTCGCGTGCAGCCTGATATGCCCGACGGCTGCAATTCGCCCACTTGCGATGGAAGAGAAAATGGGCTTTGGCGATTTTGCCGAGGCAGGGCCCCTGAAGATTGGAACGGCGTTTGTCGATCGCGGGCGCTGTCTGCCCTGGTCGTTCGATCGGCCTTGCATCGTCTGTCAGGAGAACTGCCCCGTGAGCCCGAAGGCAATCTTCGTACGCACCGAATATCAGCCCGTGCGCGGCGGGGCGCAAAAACTGAGCATGATCCAGGGCTATCTCCTCGAATTCGCAGGCGAACCGTTCAAAGAGAGCGAACTTGCCACGGGCGATTATTTCTGTCGGATCGGGTCTCAGCGAAAGCGAATCGTCGAAAACGCCGTAAGTTCGATCAGCCTCTCACCCGGCGACGAGTGGGATACGCTCCCGCAGATCGGCGACGAGGTCGTGATAGAGGTGTATCTGCAACGGCCTTATGTTGATCCGGAGCTCTGCATCGGTTGTGGCGTATGCGAACACGAGTGCCCTGTCAGCGGAAAGCGGGCCATCCGCGTATCGGCCGAGGGCGAAAGCAGATCGAAAGACAGATCGCTGCTGGCATAGGGCTTTTCAATCGCCAAGTGTCCTTGAATTCGAATTGAAACTGTGTTGTCGGCGGACGTGAAGCTGTATGATAATGCCGTCACTTAAGGAGATTTGAAAATGACTTCAGACCGGAACAGTCTCTCTCGACGCGGTTTTCTCAAGGCGGCTGGTATAGTGGGCGCAGGATCGCTGCTCGCCGGGGCCGAAGCACTGGCCGGTGGGAAGAGTGATGCAGTCGCCGCGACGAGCCAGCCGACATCGCGGTCGACTACCCAGCCCGTGGCGGGAGCAATCCCCAAGCGAGTCTTCGGGAAGACGGGCGTCAAGGTGCCCATCCTCGCACTCGGTGGCGTAATCAACTTCCTGGACAATCAGTTACTGCTGAAGCAGGCGATAAAGCTGGGCGTGACCTACTGGGACACCGCCTACGGATACAAGAACGGCAACAGCGAACTTGGCATCGGAAAGTACTTCGCAGCCAATTCCAAGGATCGTAAGAAGATATTCCTGGTCACGAAAGGCCCTTCGAACAGTCCGGCCAAGCTCGACGAACTCTTGGCTACGTCGCTGGAACGCCTCAAGACCGATTATATCGACCTGTATTACATGCACGCCCAGACAAGCCCGAAGTGTATGAACGCCGCTACCAAGGCCTGGGCTGAGAAGGCCAAGAAGGACGGTAAGATAAAGTTCTTCGGCTTCAGTACGCACAAGAACATGCCCGAGTTGATGCAGGCTGCCGCCAAGGCCGGCTGGATCGACGCGATCATGGTTACGTACAACTGGCGCAACATGCAAACCGACGAGATGAAAAAAGCCGTCGATGCCTGTGCCAAGGCCAAAGTCGGCATCTGCGCCATGAAGACCCAGGCCCGCCGTTCCCGCAAGAAGGGTAAGGGCAAAACGCCTGAGGAACTCGTCGCCATCGAAAAACTCGAAGAGAAGATGCTCAATGGCTTCATGGCCAAGGGCATGACCCAGCACCAGGCGAGCATCAAAGCAGTCTGGCAAAACGAGAACATCGCGTCGGTCTGCTCGGCGATGTACAATGTCACGACACTGAAGGCCAATATCGCTGCGGCCACCGACAAGACGAAGCTCACCCAAAGCGATCTCGATCTGCTGGGTCAGTACGCAACTGCCACCGCAGACTGCTATTGCAGCCAGTGCGGACAATGCGCCGACGCTACCGGGCTGCCTATCCCGGACGTTATGCGATACATGATGTACTACAACGGTTACGGTGAGAAGTACGAGGCCAGGCAGAAGTTCGCAGCCTTGAGCGCCGATGTCCGCAGCAGGCTTACCAGCGCCGATTTTGCGGGTTGCCCCAACCGGATAGCCATCAACGACGCGATGGCCGAGGCGGGCGAAATATTGGCATAGCTGCCATTAGACGTGTATCATCACACTAGAAGTCTGTAAGAAGCGTCCAACACAGTAAGGAACGAGAATGCTTGAATTCACTTGCGAAATATCAAACGGAATGCTGGGAATGTTCGGTCTTCCCGGCCAGGTCGAAATAGCCATTATTGTTGTGGCAGTCCTGCTGCTGTTCGGCGGGAAGAAGATTCCGGAACTGGCTCGCGGCCTCGGACGCGGGCTGAGACTCTTTAAGCAGGAAGTTAAGGGCATGAAAAAAGAGATTGATATTGATAGTGAAGATGGGACGGACGAGGAGTCCGAAAACAAAGATTAACATAGTTCGGCGTTAAGATGTGTTATGTGAAATGAAAGATGCACTCACTCGGTGGGTGCGTCTTTTTCTATTTCATCGCGGTGGCCTTTGCCTACGAATACTCTCACCAGGATGATTCCTAGTTCGTAGAGCATATATAGAGGTATGGCCAGAGAAAGCTGACTGAACGGATCGGGCGGGGTAAGCAGGGCGCTGGCTATGAGGCTGCCGACAGCAGCATGCTTGCGATATTTCCTGAGAGTACGCAGCGGAACGAGTCCGATTTTGGCCAGGACAAACAATACCAGAGGGAGCTGAAACGCCATCCCGAATACCAGGATCATGCTTATCATCATGCTGATGTGACTTTGGAACGTGACTGCCTGTTCGAGTTCCAGCCAGTCATTGATGTCTATGAAAAAATTCAAGACGGGGATGGAAACCACGAACATGAAAAACAGTGAGCCGGTGATGAAGAGTAATACCGAAAACGGGACGGCTATCATGACGGCGCGGCGTTCTTTGTGGTACAGCCCCGCCGAGATGAACATCCATAGATGGTAGAGGATCCACGGAGACCCTAATACCAGACCGGTGACAAGTGAGACTTTGAGATACGTCGTAAAACCGCCCGTTATGGTCAGAATCACCAGGTCCGGGGTCTTGTTATTCATCTCCATCGCGATGATGTAGGGCTTCTTGAACAGTTCGACGAGATTCTTGCCGAAGTAAAACCCCACGATAGTCGTTACCAGTAATCCGCCGAGTGCATAGAAAAGACGAATGCGAAATTCTTCGAGGTGTTCGCCGAGGCTCATCTGACTCGGTTCATTTGTTGGTTCTATCTCGTTCAAGGTTCGCCTCTTATCTAAGGCTACTCTCAAGGCGGGGGGTATATCAAGTCACAAGCGAGAATCATGGTGACAAATCCGTCCGCCCCGCAGCGGAAAGTGTGCATTGTTGACCAGGGCAGATTTGTGATATGCTCTCGGGCTCATCGGAAAGCCGCAACCGCCGATCAATCCACGAGAAGCTAGATATGAGCGATTTGAACAAAACAGTCTTTCACGAGCGTCACGCTCAAGCCGGAGCGAAGATGGTCGATTTCGCCGGATGGCTTATGCCCGTGCAGTATTCGGGCGGAATCATCGCCGAGCACCTTGCAACGCGCCGCAGCGCCGGACTGTTCGATGTTTCGCACATGGGGCGGTTTATTTTCCGTGGCGAAGGTACGTTGGATTTCCTGCAGCATGTCCTGACCAACAACGCCGCCGCTCTCGAAGTCGGCCAGGCTCAGTATACCATTATCCCCAACTCAGCCGGCGGGGCGATCGATGACGCCTACCTCTACCGCTTCTATGAAGACGAGTACCTGCTGGTCGTCAACGCATCCAATCGCCTGAAGGACTGGGACCATTTTCAGTCACTCATCGGCGATTACGACGTGGAGATGACGGACAAGACCTTCGATATCGCGATGGTTTGCCTGCAAGGTCCGGCCGGTAAGGAAATCCTCCTTAAGCTGCTGGATTCGCCCGTGCTGCCAGAACCGAAGCGAAATGAATTGATGATTTCAAGTATCGGCGGCAAAGAGGTGCTGATCGGTCGAACCGGATATACCGGCGAGCCGATCTGTTTTGAATTGTTCATCGACGCCGGCGATGCGGTGGCTATCTGGGACGGGCTCGTCCAGACCGGTGCTACGCCGATTGGCCTCGGGGCGCGTGATACGCTGAGGCTTGAAGCGTCGCTGCCCCTTTACGGCCACGAGTTGGGGATCGATCTGGAAGATACGGAGATTCCCGTCTTCGCTATCGGCCTGGCAAAGTTCGCGGTGAGCTTTTCTCCGCTCAAGGGCGATTACGTCGGCAGGGTTGAATTGGAAAAACAATACCGTGCGATGGAAAGAATCGTCGACGGCGATTATTCGCTGACCGACGATCTGCCGCGAATGATTATGCCCGTGGCGATAACGGGTCGTGCGATAGCCCGCCCTGGCGCGAAGGTGTTCGCCGACGGAGAAGGTGAAAAATTACTCGGCCACGTCACCAGCGGAACGATGGTTCCATACTGGCAGAGCGAGGGCGAGGGGCTTACCAGCAAGCTGACCGATACGCAGCAGCTTCGCGCGATAGCGTTGGCGTTGCTCGATAGTTCGTTGCGGCCTGGCGATCAGGTGTTCGTCGAGATACGCAAGAAGTTTATGCCCGCTGTGATCGTTCAGTATCACATGCGGTCCGAGGCTGCTCCGCTGGCCCGTCCGATCGTGCATGAACCTGAGACTCAGCCCGAAGCCGCCGGGCAGACCGACGCCAACAAGGTCGCGTCGCTGCTGGCAAAGGCCGCTGAGAATACTCTCTGGCGGCAGCAAAAATGCATCAATCTGATCCCGTCGGAGATGACAGCCTCGCCGATGGTCAGGCTGCTCTCGATCATGGACCCGGCCTTCCGCTACGCCGAACACAAGCCCGTCAAGGCGTTCAAGGACGCCGAAGTGTTCTACTATCAGGGCGTCGAATTCATCGAGCAGGTCGAGCAGCTTCTCCAAGCCGAGATGTGCAAATTCCTTGGCTGCGCCGCAACCGAAACCCGCGCCGTCAGCGGACAGATGGCCAACGCGGTAGTGTTCAGCGCGATGTGCGATTTTCTGAACCGCTCGCGACGCAAGTTCGAGCCGCGGCGAATGCGCAAGGTATTCAACAATAGCATAATCCGCGGCGGGCATCTGAGCTCCCAGCCGATGGGGGCGCTGCGGGACTTCGTGGCGCACGATCCGCAGACCGAGCGTCCGGGGGTGGTGAACTTTCCCGTCCTGGAAAATAATCCGTACAAGATCGACGTTTCAGCCTGCGGGCAACTTCTGGACGAGCACCGCCCCGAGCTGATCATCTTCGGCAAGAGCGCCGTGCTGCACACCGAGCCAGTCGCTGAAATTCGCAAGATGATCGACGATCTTGGCATTAACACCGTGATTATGTACGACATGGCGCACGTTCTTGGTCTGGTCGGCGAGCATTTTCAGCAGCCTTTCGCCGAAGGGGCCGATATCGTCACCGGTTCGACGCACAAGACGTTCTTCGGTACGCAGCGGGGCGTTATCGGTGGCAATTTCAGCGAAGGCGAGATCAAGTACGACCTCTGGGAAGCAATTGGGCGGCGGACCTTCCCGGGCGCGGTCAGCAATCATCACCTCGGAACGCTGCTCGGATTGCTAATGGCCGCCTACGAGATGAACCACTTCAAGGATGACTACCAACGTGCCGTTCTTGGCAACGCCAGGGCGTTTGCGGCTGCATTGAAAGACGCCGGTCTGGAGGTCGCTGGCGACGCTTCGGCCGGATACACGCAGACCCACCAGGTGATTATCAACGTCGGTTACGCCCGAGGCCCGGAGCTGGCCAATCGCCTCGAAGCCAATAACATCGTCGTAAACTACCAGGCCGCGCCCAGCGAGGAAGGCTTCTGTGCGGCTGGGTCTATCAGGATGGGCGTATCGGAGATGACGCGATTCGGCATGGGCCCCGAAGACTTCGCCCAACTGGCGCAACTGATTCGGGACGTAATTGTGGAAGACAAACAGATCACAGGCGAAGTAGAATCTTTCAGGCAGAAGTTTACCGAGTTGCAGTATTGCTTCAGCGACGATCAATATGCAGGCGCAATTGAGCAATTGCATTCGCTGATATAATGGCGTGCATGAATGCATCACGAGCAGGAGATGAGAGAATGATTCCAGAGGATCTGAAGTACGCAAAGACTCACGAGTGGGCAAAGCTCGACGGTGAAACCGTGACTGTGGGCATCACCGAGTTTGCGATCAAGCAGTTGGGAGACATCGTATTTCTCGAACTGCCCGCTCGCGGCGATAGCGTCTCGCAGGGCGGACCGTTCGGTGTGATCGAATCGGTCAAGGCGGCGATCGATATCGAATCGCCCGTTACCGGCCAGATCGCTGAGGCCAATGAGTCGCTCAGCGACAAACTGGATTCGCTTGGCGACGATCCCTACGGCGAATCGTGGATGATCAAGATCAACGCTTCTGATGTGGCGGAACTGGATTCCCTGATGTCAGCCGACGAGTACGCGGCCTATATCCAGGGCCCCGAATGTGCGCATTAACTGTCTTGAAGTCCTGCTTGACAGCATTTCAGTCTTTTTGGGCATTGTGGTTAAATCTACATTTGTATATAATGAACGTGCTTGGCAGGCTCCCCCCCCTGTCGGGCAGTTACGGCAGGCTGGTCTCAAACCCACTGGTCTGCCGTTTTTTTTGCGCAGATTCGAATTAATCTCGGAGATTGTAATCGGGCCGAAAAAATCGAACTGAGGGGGTGGATGTTGCAGATATTCTTTGACTTGCGGGAATTCGGCGGTAGAATCCTGCAAGACGTGCCTAGAATGATTTAGTCTGGCAGGCTCCCCCCACTGCCAGATAGTATCGGCAGGCCGGCCTCAACCCCTCCGGCTTGCCGTTTTTTTGCGCTGATTGTGGGTTGTTAGTTGCGATACCACAACGCAGCCAGAAGCATACCAAGGAAACCGGAGGCATCGAGTTTCGCATTTTTCGCATCTGCCTGCGACGTAGCTTGCGAATCGTCCGTCGCAACCAGTTGCGACTCTGCCGTCTTGAGCCTGGCCTTGGTTCGTTCCAGCGCCTCGCGTGTGGCTGCAAGGTCGCGTTCAAGCTGATGCTGATCGTCGACGGTTTCCGTGTCGGAGGTATCAAGCCCCGGCGAGTCCGGCCAGACCAGCGGGATAGTTTTTGATTCGGAATCCGCCGATTCAAGGCCCAGTAATTTATCCAGCGCCTGGGTGACGATCATGTACTGGTACTGCCCGACCGAGGT
>SDBT01008130.1_pt1 | contig 17187 bp, 19 predicted proteins | sample 2277101 | NCBI WGS metagenome assembly SDBT01 (sample SAMN10404973, study PRJNA504765) | marine sediment metagenome | isolation source: marine sediment core GS10_PC15, 103 cmbsf | place: Arctic Ocean: Southern Knipovich Ridge | collected 2010
GTTTACTATTACATAGCGCACGAAAGCTCAGGCGGGGAAGACGCGGCTGGTACCTTCCCCTCCCGAAACTGGCGCGCCGGATCCGCCGCAAGGTGGCCAGCGCAAAGTAGGCCGAACAGAACGATCAAGCACCGTCCCCGGCATCCCCGGTGATACCGGTGCACAAGGTGTCCAGGGCAAACTCGGTGATCAAGGTGTCCAGGGCAAAGTAGGCCCAACTAGGGCCATCAGACGCAGTTCAGCCTCTTGACTTCCACGCTCTGCTATGCTATACTTTGCCTAACAGGGGGAAGCTAATATGAGGGGAAGCCGAACTACGCGGGCGGCAACCGCCGCCACGGCACGCGCCGCGCCTGGAGATATGTCGCCGGGCGACCAGCTGCTGACAGCCCAGGAGCTCGCCCGGTATCTCAAGCTTGACGAGATGACGATATACAATTGGGCCGCCTCTGGCACCCTGCCTGCACACCGTTTACTCAAGCACTGGCGCTTCAGAAAGCGGGAGATCGACCGGTGGCTCGACCTGGTGTGGTCTCCTTCCCTTCTGCCGGAACCCCGGTACGGGAAGAAGCTGACGCTCTACGACCGCGATGCGAACAGGGTCGTGTCAAGGGCCGTTGCGGACCAGCACATGAGCCGGCAGGCGAAGGCTATCCGGACGTATCTTTCGGAGACTACGGCTCTGAACCAGCTGATCGCAAAGATGGCTACAAGAGGCTGGAAGCTAGAGCGCATGCTCGAGAAGATAGGTATTGAAGACTCCTGGGTCAGGGAAAGGATCAAAGAGTTCTTCAGTAATGTGGGAGAGCTCGTGTCCCCTCCCGAGAAGCGAAAGGGCTGATATGCCGGGCCAGGCAGGTGAGGAAAGATACCGGATCGAAGATGAGGACGACCTCCTCGAGCAGGTGCTGGACTGGGTAACCCAGCATGAATATGAAGAGCTCAATGCGTTTCTGGAGGCCCGGCCTGATCTTTCCCCGCACATGAGGCTTGCCATTGCGGGCATGGTGTTCCTGAGTAATTTCGCTATCCGGTCGGATTTCTCCGGGAAGAAGTAAGCAGCGGATTCCTCGCCGCGCAGCGGCTGCCTCTCAGCCGCGCAGCTTCTCTATCTCATCAAGCTTCGCCTGGGCCAGGTCTGCGTGGAAGCTCTCGCCACACTCGTTCATAAAGCGCTGGTAAGCCTCCCATGCAAGATGATATCTTTTCGCGCGGAAGTACTTCTCGCCGATCTCGAACAGCGCGTGCTCACAGTAGATGCTGTCCGGGTACTTCAGGACAAAGAACTCGAGTTCCATCGGGCTCTCGGCAGTGTGCAGCGCGTGCTGGAACTCCCGGTATTCCTGCGCCTGTGCCTCCCTGAGCCTGCGCAGGAGAAAACGGGTCGTGTGCCTTGTCACCAGCCACAGCAACAGGATGATCATCGCGATCGCCAGCAGGAGCATCACTATCGTGTAGATCGTATAGGGTCCCACAGACCGTCACCCCTACCCTGTCCGCCTACGGCGGAACTGCCCAGTTGCGTGTACGCCACAACTTGGCGTACTCGCTGCTCATTCACCCGGCGCTCTTCACCCTCACCCCGTGGATGCGCAGGAGCGCTGCCAGCACACCGGCCCCGCGCTTGCGCCTTCCTCTATTATGTATCAGCCGGACACCGCAGGAGGGACTCCCCTCCTTCAGGATGGCATCCCTGATCCCCATAAGCCGGGCCAGCCTGAGCACCTCCGAAGCTCCCCGCAAGAACTCCTCGGTCACATCCGTGCCGTCCACAGCACACACACGGCACCTTCCCTCCAGTACGTCCAGCCCCTCTCCCTCTACTATCTCTGCGGGAGTGCGCGGGGTCGCCAGCCCTCCCAGCTGCTCCGGGCAGACAACAAGACCGCCTCTCCCGGCAAGCAGCTCCCGCACACGCACGCTGCCCGCCGCCCGGCCGTCATGGCGACACCGTACTCCCACCAGGCAGGCACTCACAAGAAGGCGCCCCTCACGGTCCAATCGTCTCGTCCCCCGCCTCTTGCGGAACTAACCGTCCGCGGAAGCACTGCAGCTCAGGTGGAGGCCGCCCCTGCCCCGCCTGCCGGGCGGGAAGCATGTGCTAGCGGAACTTGAAAACGAGGATCACTATCACTATCCAGCCGACGACTGACAACTTCTCGATCGTGGGGTTGTTCCAGAAGTCTATTGGCGCTTCTGTCTCCCCCACGCCCGCCATGAAGTTGAAGAACTTGATGACCACCCAGATCGCCAGCCGCCACACCACGCAGTATACGACCACCTCCACGGAACGCCGCAACTGCGTGAGGAACCATCCCCCGGCCTGTCGCGCTCCACTGCGTCGCATGACTATTCCTCCGTATGGCTCGTCTACACCGCATCTCGAAGACTCGCGGCCTTGCAGTTCCGCCCCCGGCGATCACCCGTGTGCAGTTTCGCCTCCGCCGAAACTGCTAGGGCTGCGAATGAGCCGCAGAGCGGCGAGTAAGCAGATCATGGAGACCAAGCAAGCTTGCCTCCGCTGCGGTCTCCCCGGAAAGCATCCTGGCGGACCCGATAACTCCCCGGCCCGCAAGCATCGCTTTCAGCAGGACGGCACCCGTCCCCTCCAGCATCCCGGAGACCTCCCTGAGCATCATCGCAAGAGCCCAGAGGTCTCTCACCCGGCCCTCTCCGCCGTCCTCGCGCGGTTCGATCGACGAGGCGACCACACCGCCCCACTCCTCCGGCAGCAGGTTGCCGCTTCCCGCTACGACCCCGCTGGTGCTCGGGGACGACAGGAACTTGCTCTCCTTGCCATCGTAGATCGAGAATCCGGGGTGGGCTGCCACGGCCCGCGAGTAGTTCCGGAGGCGCCGCACATCACCATGGTGTATCACACCGACTACCATGGGGTTCTCTGCGAGACGCTTGAGATTGGAGGTCCGTATGTTAAGCTTTTTGAAAGGCCTGCCCAGGTCGGCGACCAGCTGTGGTGCGTTCCGCAGTATGAATGGCGACCCGACCTCCGCAGCCAGCTCCTCGTAATACCCTGCGAGACCCCGGTTCGACCGGTAGCCCAGTGGCGTATCGACGAGGATACATCCGCCTCCGGCGCTTTGACTCGCCCAACCGGCGAGTTCGCGGGTCTCGCTCTCGCTCGAACAGGAGATGTCGAGCAGCACGCGGCACCTGCCTGCTGCGCATCCGGAGACAAGCTTCAGCAGCTGCTTCCTGCGATCGGTACCCAGCCAGGCGCCTTCACCAAGGATGGGACTGCCGGCCATGACGGCAGAGGCCTGCGGGGCCACGAAGTCCACGAGCCGGCGGAACCCATCTTCGTCCAGCTCGCCGCCTTCCCTGAGCGGAGTCACCAGCGGGACGATGAGACCCCTCAGAACTTCTTCTTGCAGCATGATCTGCTTCCCTGACCCGCGATCACTCCGCAGCAGCACCAGTATTCGTCAACTCGACGAAATCCCCGCTTATCCAGCCTGACGCGTCGCCCGAGATGATGATCTCATACCAGGCACCGGGACTCTCGTCATCACCCTTCGCGGTCCGCATGCCCGTTACCAGCACCTCGTCACCTGCGAACGCCTTGTAGAGCACGGAGGAGACCAGTCCCGCACGGGCCCTGACACGCACATCGTCGCCAGTGACTGTTCCCCGGAAAGTCTCCCCGCCCCTGATCCCTCCGGCCGCAAGGCGCTCCCTTTCCTCCTCGCCGAGCTTCACGTAATCCGCAGCGATCCACGCCCTGGTCCCCACGGGCAACAGTACCTGGTGCCACCCGTGCTCAGTCTTGAGCACTGGCAGCTCCGTACCCCAGCCCACCTGCGCAAGCACCTCGTACGCAGTCGTCCTGCCGGCACGTATGTTGACTCCGGTGCCCTTCACCCTGGCCAGCGGGACATCCGGGAGCACCTCCCTCACGGGCATCGTGGCGCCCACCCCGGGCGTGAGTACGCCGCTTTCTCCTCCGGCATACCTCGGCCCGCAACCACCTGCCAGCACCACGGCGAGGACCGCCAGTATAAGCCCGGCAACCCGCATGCCCATCCGTTTTCCTTCCCTGCCCGCAGTCAAGTCCCGACCGCAGAGACAAAACGAGCAGTGATTTCGAAAAACCACTGCTCTGCTGTCAACCGACAACGCTCCTCCCGCAGGACTACCCCTGCTTGCGCTGCCTGGCCTTGGACTTCAGGAGCCGTCTGCGCTTCCGCTGGCTGGGCTTCTCGTAGTGCTCATGCCTCCGTATCTGCTTGAGCAGCCCCTCCTTATCGACCTTCTTCTTGAACCGGCGCAGCGCCTTTTCCAGGGGCTCATCCGGCCGAACACGAACAACCGGCACGTCAGCTCAACTCCTTTCCGTGAGTATATTTGAGTACACGCAGCATCGGCAGACTTTATCATCTGTCCAGCCTGCTGTCAAGCAAAAGCTTTATTCGGACAACGATTTTCCCCCGCGTTAGCAAAAACAAACCGGTAGCCGCCCGGCCACCTCATCCGCAAGCGATTCAGCCAAGAGCCTTGCCTGCACTGCATCTCGAAGGCTCACTGGCCTATCAGTTTCGCCTACGGCGAAACTGCACGTGTATCCAATGGATCTATACTGTTTACGCCCGGCAGGATTTGAACCTGCGATCTCTGGCTTCGGAGGCCATCGCTCTATCCGCTGAGCTACGGGCGCAATCTTCTCTAGCTGGTCCGAGTGGTGCCGTTACCACTCGATGCTGCCCTTACCACTCGATGCCCTGTCTAGCAACTGTTCCATCATGGTGCGGGACCTTTACCTCTAGCATCTCGGTGCCAAGATCCGCCTTCTCTATCAATCCCTGCGCAGCACCCCGGCCGGTGACTATCACCTCGGTCCCGGGACGCCGGCTGCCCAACATCTCGAGCACGCGCTCCAGCTGCACCAGGCCCGCAGCCACGACCACGTTGAGTTCGTCCAGCACGACAAGGTCGAAATCGCCTTCCTTGAGGATCCCGCTGGCCTCCCGTACCGCCTCCATGGTCGACGCTTCCAGTGCCGCCCGCGCCTCCTGGCTCCCGGCTGTGAACGGGGCCCGCTGACCCTCAAACCGCATGACACTCACTCTGGGCGCGAGCTCCCTCAGGATATACAGCTCGCCAGACGGCTCATCCGGAGCCTTCAGAAACTGCATGAAGCAGACCCGCAGCCCGTGGCCCGCAGCTCTCAACACAGCCCCGCACGCGGCCGATGTCTTGCCCTTCCCCGGGCCCGTGTAGACCTGAATCAGTCCCAAACCTGGTACGGATGCCAAGGGACATCCCCCATGACCGAGTTCGGATGAACTACGTTGCCTCGGAGTTTTCTCCGCAAACTCCACGCTACCAGAGCCCCATGCCCGAGTTTCCGGAGGAAACTCTAAGGTCGGCCCCTCAGATTCCTAGCAGTGCCGACCGGTTCGCGGAGCGAACTCAAAGCTGAGCCCATAAAGTTCCTAGCAGTGCTCAGCCGCGCAGCCCATCATACGTGGTTCGGCGTCCATGTCAACCGATTTGGAACCCCGGAGACTACTCAGGGCGAAAGGAGTGCACTGACAAACTGGGTGGGTATAAACGGGCTCAGGTCCTCCACCTGCTCTCCTGTACCCACCCACTTGACCGGGATATCCAGCAGCTGTTCGATGGGCACAACTACCCCGCCCCGTGCCGTCCCGTCGAGCTTGGCGAGGAATATGCCGGTCACTGGAACGGCATCACTGAACGCGCGAGCCTGCTGGATAGCATTCTGCCCCACCGACGCGTCGAGCACGAGAAGCACTTCGTGCGGCGCGCCGGGCACCTCCGCCGACACCACCCGTGCTATCTTCTGCAACTCCTGGAGGAGGCCTTCTTTCGTGTGCAGGCGACCCGCCGTATCGATGATGACGACCCCGCCTCCCGCAGCGGCGGCCGCCCGGACCCCGTCATAGGCTACGGCTGCCGGATCGGCGCCGTAACCGTGTTTGATCATCCTCACGGCCAGCCTCTCACTCCAGACTGCGAGCTGTTCGATCGAAGCAGCCCTGAAAGTGTCGGCCGCCACCAGCACCACGTCGAGGCCCTGGCCTAGATAATAGTGCGCGAGCTTTGCTATGGACGTCGTCTTGCCTGCACCGTTGGCACCCACCACCATGATGACCGCTGTCTGTCCGCGAGGAACGCAGTCAGCCCTGTCCCTGCCCTCGAGAAGGCCGACCATGCTGCGCTCGAGCTCGCGTATCCCCGCTTCCCCATCCGCGCGCTCCCGTTCGAGCTTTTCGCGGACAGCATCGACGAGGAACCCCGCAGCAGCTGCACCGATATCGGCCCCGATCAGCATCTCCTCCAGCTGCTCAAGGTCACGTGGAGCAAGCCCCCGTCCCCTGCGCACAAGCGCCTGCAGGCCTGCCAGCGCACCGCCGCGCGTCCGTTCCAGCCCCCTCTTGAGTCTCTCCAGCGACATCAGTCCCCACTCAAGAGTTATCGGACACGTCCACGTCCGCCGCCACATCAGAGAGCAGATCCAGCCTGACCGAACCCGACACCTCGTCAGTCACTATTTGCTCGAGGTCGAAAGATGCAAGCTCGGCCCCGGCCAGCGGTTCGTCTATCGCCCGGTCCAGCATCTCGTCGAGCGAACCGGGAGCATCCGCCGCCAGCTCCGACATCTCCCCGATCTCCCGGGCGAGCCTGTCATAGGTCTTCAGCGCAGACACCTGCCCGCCCAGCCATACCGCTGCCGCCGCCGCGACAGCCCCGGCTAGAGAAGGCGCAAGCAGCCATGCCGGGAGCCGGCACCGGGCCGCCCCGTATCCTGCCCCGGCGAGACCCGCCGCAACAGCCGGCCAGTTGCCCCGCGCCGTATCCCCGGACGGCTTCAGCATACCGTAGCGATGCAATGAGCCATCGAGGGCCAGCACGCCGTCCCGCACCCGGCGGCACTCCTCGCACCCCTCCAGGTGCCTGAGGACCCGCGGATCCGCCATGTCCTGCGCCGCGCCCCGCGCGCCTCCCTGCAATGCCTTTCTCGCCCGCGCACACGCCAGACGTCTCATCGCCATATCACACCTCCCCTTCTTCAGGCAACACTCTCAAATCCCTTCTCAATCGCGCCCTGGCCTTGAAAAGGCTCGCCTTGACCGTACCTATTGCACAACCCAGCACCTTCGCTGTGTCTTCGCATGAAAACCCCTCCACCAGATGGAGGACCACGGCCGAACGCTGTCGCGGCGGCAGCTTTTTCACTGCGTCATGAATCGCCTTCCTCATCTCCATCCTGGCGGCGGCACCGCGCGGGCTCTCGCCGCGCTCGTCGCGGATCTCCATGGTCCCGATGCCATCATCGCCTTCCGGCAGTGACATCAACTGAGGCCTGCGCGACCGCCTCCGCAGGTGGTCTATACAGACGTTAACGGCAATCCGGTAAAGCCAGGTCGAGAAGGCACTCCGACGCTGGAACTTCCCGAGCCCCACGAACGCCTTGACGAATGTCTCCTGCACCAGGTCTCGGACCTCATCCTCCGAACCCACTGTGTGGAATACGAGCGCCGCCACCCGCGCTTCGTACCTGGTGACAAGCCCCTCGTACGCGGCCTTCTCCCCTGCCTGGCACCTTCGGACCAGGACGTCGTCTTCACGGACAGTGCCCGGCACTGCTTTCTCACCACGCACGGCCGGGGCCCTCAAAGGATATCCTTCCCGCGCAAGCCGGGTCCTCCTGCGCTGTCCGTCCGGTCCCCAGCCTGACCGCCCCGCTGCGCGTCATACTCTACTCACCGCGGCGGTCGCGAGGCCCCCTGCCTCGCCGACGCCCCTCCCCTTCGGGCGGCCCGGGCTCATCCTCCTTCTCCGTCCCTTCCGGCTCGACCAGCCCGGCTTCCTCCCGATCCGCGACAGTCCTTGCCCTGCGAAGCACTTCTATGGCCTCGTCAAGCTTCCCCTGCTTCCTGTAAAGCTTCCCCAGCATGAGAAGAAGGGTGACCTTCTCGCGGGGCGCACCGGCGCCGTCGACCCATTCCGTGAGAGCTTCAACGGCATCATCGGGCCTTTCTGCTCCGAGGTAGCAGCGTACGATAGCGTGCCGTGCGACGAGCCTTGCGTCCCCGGTGACCTTCTCGTAGGAAGACACCGCCCCGTCCACGTCATCCAGCCTGCACCTGTACACATGCCCGATATTGAGATAGGAGACAGACACAGTCGCTTCGTCCAGGCTCTCCCCGGCCACATCCCGGAGTTCACCGATCGCCTCCTTGTACTTCCCCTGCTCCAGGTAGATGTCTGCAATCGCGTACTGCGCCGCGTCCAGCAGGTTCATCTTCGGGGCCATCACGAGTTCCCGGGGGCACTGCCTGCGCCCCGGCCGCTCCTGCCGCCAGCCCGACCTGCCACGTCCCCTCCCCGGGCTCTCCTCGAGCTTCGACTGGGCTGCAGCTGCAAGCGCCGTCAGTCCTGCCAGGACCAGCACAGCCCCGGCTCCCGCCCACTCTCTCTTTGTCCTCATCTCGTACCTCCCACGTCCGCAAGAGAAACAGCTGCTTGATTATACCACTCCCTGCTATTAAGACGAAGAAAGCCCTGCCCGCGTTTACCGGGCAGGGCTCTCAAGTGCACTCTCCCGCACTGCCTCTGTCAGACCGCCGCTTTCTCCATCTCGGGCTCCGCCATCCTGACCGATACTAGCCTGGAGACCCCCGACTCCTCCATGGTGACCCCGTAGATGACGTCCGCAGCGGCGATGGTCCGCTTGCTGTGGGTTATGACGATGAACTGTGAATGCTCCGTGAACGACCTCAGCATCTCCACGAAACGGCCGATATTGGCGTCGTCAAGCGGCGCATCGATCTCGTCAAGCATGCAAAACGGGCTGGGCTTCACCTTGAATATCGCGAAGAGCAGCGCCACCGCCACCATCGCCCGCTCGCCCCCCGAAAGCAGTGCGACCGTCTGCGGCCGCTTCCCCGGCGGCCGGGCGATTATCTCGATCCCAGATTCAGTGATATTGCTCTCGTCCACCAGCACGAGTTCAGCCTTGCCCCCGCCAAACAGCGTCCTGAATATCTCGCCGAAATTCGTGTTCACTTTTTCAAAGGTCTCTATGAACAGCTGGCGCGTAGTCTTGTTGATCCTCGCGATCGCCTTGTGAAGCGAGTCCCGCGCCGCGTCCAGGTCCGCCTGCTGCGCCTCGAGGAACTGACGGCGTTCCTCCAATTCCTCGTTCTCGCTGATGGCCGCCGTGTTGACCGGGCCCATCGCCTCCAACTGGCCCCTCTTCTCCTCGATGTCGACTGCCAGCGCTTCCTCGTCCAGGTCGGCCCCGGGCATGCAGTTCGCCGCCTCGGATTCCAGGTCTATGCGATACTCCACCTGCAGGCGCTCGCACAGGCTGCTGCGTAAGTGCCCCAGCTCGTTCCGGCGGATCTCGGCGCCGGAGAGAGATTCCTGTTTCTCTCCTATTGCTGCCCTCATCACCCGCATCTCGTCCTCGCTGGTCCGGATAGTGTCCAGCACCTCCCTGCGGGCCTTCTCTGCGCAGGCAAGCTCTTCCTCCAGGCCGGAGAGCCCGGCAGCCCGGTCTGCACGCTGCGTGGCGAGTCGCCCCACTCGCTCCACAAGTTCCTCGCGCTCCTTCAGCCAGTCCTCGATCTCCTTCTGCAGGCCTGCGCTTATCGCTGCATCCCGGTCCCGCACATCCTGAGAACGCCCCATCTCCGACCTTACGGCCTGCTCCCTCTCTCCCAGCGCAGTCGCCTCGACCTTGACGGCGGTCAGCACATCCGACATCCGCTCGCGCTCCGCCCTCCAGGCATCTATCTGCGTCAACGCGTCCGCCACGGACTGTTCCAGGGCCACGCGCTCCTGCTCCGCCCTGTCCAGATGCCCCCTGCACCCCGGCGCCTCTTCCTCCAGCACGGAGACTTCCTCATCTGCTTCCGTCCACTCCACCCTCACCGTACCCAGGAAGTCGCGTGCCCGCACCTCGTCCTGGCTGGCCGTCGCCTCCTGCGCCTGCAGCTTGTGCAATTCCATCTCCAGCAAACGTGCATCCTTCTCCACGGCCGCCTGCTGGAGTTCCATGCACCTCTGCTCCTCCCGCGCCCCGGCCCGTGCCGTCTCATTCTCCCCTATACGGCAGGATATCAGTTCGGCCGCACGCACGCACTCCAGGATCCGCTCTTCCCTCCTCAGAAGACTGACTGACCCGGTGCACACGGCACCGCCACTCAACCTCCCGCACGGGTCGAGCCTCTCGCCCGCTAGAGTGACTATCACGCGGCCGAGTCCCAACTCGCGTACGCGCCGGCCCGCCTCGAGGTCCCGTACCAGCACAGTTCCGCCCAGGATACTGGACAGCAGAGGCGTACCGTTGCCCTCCAGCCGCACCATCTCACCAAGGATCCCGAGTATGTCCTGCGAACCATCCGTCTCGAGGGAAACCTGCTCGACGGCCGCATCACGCACGAGGTCAAGAGCGTAGAACACCGCCCGGCCGCCATCACAGTCCTTCAGGAACGCCATCGCAGCATCTGCGTCGCTCTCGCGGTCTACGACAAGCGCCTGCAGGTCTGCGCCCAAAGCCGCTTCCACCGCCGCCTCCAGCTCGCCGGGCAGCCGCAGGAGTTCCGCCAGCGCCCCCCGCACACCACGCAGTTCTCCCACCGGGGCCTGGAGTATCGATTTCACGCCCGAGTCGTAGCCCTCGTACTTTCGCTTCTGATCCTCCAGCAGGGCCCTCTCAGTCTCGTGCTCCTTGAGCTCGCTGCGGTCCTTTTCCACCACGTCAGCAAGCTCCTTCACCTTCTGCTCGATCAATGCGATCGCTTCAGCAGCCCTTGAAGACCGCTCCTTCAGGCAATCGAGCTGCTGGCGGCATTTCGCGGCCTCGGCGGCGGCCAACTCCCTCCTGGCCGATGTCTCTAAAGCTTCCCGCTCCGCCCTGGACCGGTCCATCTCCAGCCGTCTCCTGTGTGCTTCCGCCTTCTCCAGCGCTACCTTGATGTCCATGAGCGCACTCCGCGCCATGGATTCCTCGCGGGCTGTCTCGACGATCTCCTTCTTGGCATCCTCGATGCTGCGCTGTTTACCGGCGATCTCCCGGGCCAGCCTGCTCACTTCCGCCTCGTGCTCGACCGCCTCTCCCTCCTTCTGCACACGCTGCTGCACAAGCACATCCAGCCGCTGTCCCGTCTCGCACATCTCGACGTTCAACTCTGCGAGATGTTCCTCCAGGCGCTCCCGCGCCCTGGCAGCGCGTTGGGCCTGACCGCTGAGGGTGTCAGCCCGCTCCTTTGAGACCGCTGCATCCTGTTCTATCGAGCTGAGTTCCCTGCTCGCCTCAAGCACGCTGCGCTGCAGCCCGGCGACCTTCTGGTCGGCCTCCGCGGCCTCCAGCCGTACAGTCTCAAGCCCCGATTCGCGCCGCGATGCTTCCAGCCGGACGGTCTCCAGTTCCTGGCCTACCGCGTTCACCTCTGCATCCGCCTGTTCCACCTGGACGTTAAACCTGTGCAGCTGTGCCACGCCCAGCTCAGTCTCAGAACGAATCAGAGCCTCCCGCCGTACCCTGTGACGCTCAGCCTTCGCCACCTGCCTCTTCATCGACCCGAGCTGCCGCCGGACCTCGGTTATGATGTCACGCAGCCGCACAAGGTTCTGGTCGGTAGCCGCCAGCTTCCGCAGCGCCTCGTTCTTGCGGGCCTTGTATTTCGTGATGCCCGCCGCTTCGTCGAACAGGTAGCGCCGCTCTTCCGGCTTGGACGTCAGCACGAGGTCCACCTTGCCCTGCGCCATGATGGAGTAGCTCGCCGTACCTATGCCGGTGTCCATGAAAAGGTCGGTGATGTCCCTCAACCGGCACGGGGCACCGTTGAGAAGATACTCGCTCTCTCCCGACCGGAATAAGCGGCGAGTCACGACTACGTCCTCGTAATCGGTCTGGAGGCCGTTCTCGGCGTTGGCCAGGCGCAGTGAGGCCTCGGCAAAGCCCATGCCTTTTCGATCAGCCGTCCCCGAGAATATGCAATCGTCCATGCGCCGTGCACGGAGGGCACTCGGGCTCTGCTCTCCAAGCACCCAGCGGACAGCGTCGGCCACATTCGTCTTGCCGCACCCGTTTGGACCCACCACAGCAGTGATGCCTGGCTCGAACGAGAACTCAGTCTTGTCGGCAAACGACTTGAATCCGATCAGTTCCAGGCTCTTGAAATAGGTAGGTTTCACGCATCTCCTTTACGTGGGTAGCCGGAACATACAGGTAGTCCACGAAGGTCTGGGCAGAGCAGCCCGGTTGGATGCAAAGAAGCCGTGGTATCATTGCGTTGGCTATGCATCTGGCAGCGACCTCGAGAACTACCCGAGCCGGCAGGCCCGGTTTCCCCCTCTCGAGCGCCGGCGGCGCCACCACCAACTTTATCGAACCACGACAAAAGCTAGAATGATTGTAACACTTTACGGCAAATTGTCAACCAAATTCACTCGCCACTTTCTCCTCCAGTGCCGGTTCCTCTGCTTGTCGCTTCCTTATCTGTGCCGGCACTGCCCTTCTTGTCCGTCCCGGCACCGTCCTTGTTCTTTGTCCCAGCGCCGTCTTGCCTTCCTGCCGAGGAATCGTCCTGCTTGCCCGTCCCGGGGCTACCCTTCTTGCCTGTACCGGCACCGTCATTCTTCCCCGTTCCGGCGGCATCTTTCTCCCGCTTCGCCTCTTTCTTATACTGTTCGCTGCGATAGTCCGTGGCATAGAACCCGGACCCCTTGAAGATGACTCCCCCGCCCAGCCCGATAATACGGGTCACCTTTTCTCCACAGCTCTCGCACTTCTCCAGCGGCGCGGCCGTGATCGGCTGGACCACCTCAAACCGCGTGCCACATCCGCTGCACTCATACTCGTATGTCGGCATCCCTTCGCCTCCGACTTCCCCCAGGAACACCGAAGTCTAACCCCGGGGCCCAATAATGTCAAGATGCCACCACCCATAAGAATCTGCACTTGACTCAGACTGCCCGTATGGACTATTCATAGGGGCGCAGGTACGCCGCGTTCCTGCTGACCTGAAAGGAGGACTACAATGCCCCTTGGCGACATACTTCGAGAGACCGCAGAACGGACACCGGATGCCACCGCCCTGACCGCCGGAGAGACAGGCATGTCCTACGCGGAACTGGCCCGCGAATCAGACTGCGTCGCCGGCCGCCTCCACAGCATGGGGGTGAAGGAGGGCGACCGGGTCGCGCTGCTCCTCCCGAGCATCCCCTCATTCGTCTCCAGCTACTTCGGCATCGTCACGATCGGTGCAACTGTCGTGCCACAGAACACAGCATATACTCCGCCGGAACTCGATTACCAGATACGCGATGCAGGTGCGGCCGTGCTCATCACCTCCGCCAGCCTTCTCGAGAAGGCAAAAGAAGACGGCCTCCTCGTGGGAGGCCTGCGCGAAGTCATCCTCATCGAGGAGATGCAGGGAGAGGCGCCCGGGCCCCGGCCTGAGCCCGGTATCGACGAGACGCAAGCCGTGGCAGCCATACTCTACACGTCAGGCACCACCGGACGCCCGAAAGGCGCGATGCTGACACACGCGAATCTTCTCGCGGATGCCAGGGCAGCATCGGCAGCCCTGGAATGCGACAGCCAGGAAGTGTTTCTCAGCGTCCTGCCCCTGTTCCACGCGTTCGCCGCTACAGTCTGCATGCTGGTCCCTGCCCTGCTGGGAGCACGGACCGTGCTGATGCAGCAGTTCAACCCTCTCCAGGTGCTGGAGACGATAGCTTCGCAGCGCGCCACCATATTCACGGGCGTCCCCGCCATGTACGCCGTGTGGGCATCCGCGGACGCCCCGCAGATGGACCTTTCATCATGGCGCCTTGCCATATCAGGCGGAGCCCCCCTGCCGGTGGAAGTACTCAAACGGTTCGAAGAGCGCTACCCGGCCATCATCATAGAAGGCGACGGGCCGACGGAATGCTCACCTGTCACCAGCTGCAACCCGGTTCGAGGGAAACGCAAGGCAGGGTCCATCGGCCTTCCGCTGGATTGCGTCCGGATGCGCATTGTCGACGACCAGGGCGATCCCCTGCCCCCGAACACCCGCGGAGAGATCGTGGTCAAGGGGCCCACCGTCATGAAGGGATACTGGCGCAACCCGGATGCCACGGCGGAGGTGATCCAGCGCGGCTGGTACCATACCGGCGATATCGGCGAGATGGACGAGGACGGCTATTTCTACATAGTAGACCGCAAGAAGGACATGATAATCGTGGGAGGGGCGAATGTCTACCCCCGGGAGGTGGAAGAGGTGCTTCACCAGCACCCGTCCGTGCAGGAAGCAGCGGTCGTAGGGACGGGACACCACCTGCGCGGGGAGATCGTCAGGGCGGTGATCGTGCTCCGGCCCGGCGCTGCTCTCCACAAGGGGGAGCTGGTAGCATTCTGCCGCGAACGCCTTGCCCCGTTCAAGGTGCCCCGGCGCATCGAGTTCCGGGACCAGTTGCCGAAGACGGCGGCCGGCAAGGTGCTGAAGCGCGCGCTGCGAGAAGAGTCAGCGTAAACCCCTGTGAGAGCGGGATGCCAAAAGAAAAGGGCCTCCCGTATAGGGAGGCCCTTCATCCTCGTATATTACCCGCGGTGGCGCTGCTTGACGCACCTACTTCTTCTGAGGTCTGTCCAGCACACCCAACGCGATGGCGAACAGGCAGGCAACTCCTGCCGATATCAGCCACGCCCTGCCGGTGATGTCAGCGAGCTGAGGATACCCCAATGCCGCCAAAGCACCCAGAACAACACACAGAACACCTACCAGCACTGCTACGAACCCTAATGCTCTCATCGTGTTGTCGTCACCCCCTTCCATCTACACCGTAAGAGCCTTATATCGCACACTGCAGCTGTTGTCAAGCAAAAACCCGACGCTGTGCACTGCCCTCTTACTCTCGATTTCTGCCCGGTGATATATAACGTGTGCACTAGCGCAGCTTTCCGAACTCGGAAGTCAATGCAGGCAGCACCTCGAACAGGTCGCCTACTATCCCGTAGGTGGCTACGTTGAAGATGGGGGCATCCGGATCCTTGTTAATGGCGATTATCATATCCGAGCTCTGCATCCCCACCAGGTGCTGGACGGCACCCGAGATGCCGCACGCGATGTAGATCTTCGGCTTTACTGTCTTGCCGGTCTGCCCGACCTGGTGCGGGTAGGACACCCATCCTGCATCGACGACCGCCCGCGAAGCCCCCACGGCTCCTCCGATCGCCATCGCGAGCTCTCGGACCAGGATGAAGTTCTTGGGATCCCCCAGGCCTCTCCCTCCGGATACGATGATATCGGCCTCCGTAAGGCTCGCAGTCTCCTCCTTCTCTTCCACGAACTTCAAAAGTTCGGTGGCCGCTTTCCTTGCATCAGCCGGGCAGTCCTTCCTGATCATCTCGCCGGTGCGCGACCCGTCGCGCGGCAGGGAGTCCATCACCTTGTGCCGGACGGTACACATCTGCGGCCGCTGTGACTCGCAGACTATCGTCGCCATGATGCTGCCCCCGTACGCCGGCCTTGTCTGAAGGAGCAGCCTTCTGTCGCTGTCGATCTCCAGGCCCGTGCAGTCGGCGGTCAGCCCCGTCCTCAGCTGCGTCGCCACCTTGGGGATGAAGGAACGCCCCAGCGCGGTCGCACCGGCCAGGACCATCTCCGGCCGCTCCTCCCGGATCAACGCGGTAAGGACAGCAGCGTAAGGCTCGTCGTTGAAGTCCTCGAGAGCCGGGTCATCGACCACGAGCACCCGGTCAGCGCCGAACTGAATGAGATCCCCGGGGCCGTCGCCAAGCCGGGCGCCGATGACCACGGCAGTAAGTCTCTCTCCCAGCTCGTCTGCCAGGGAACGCCCCTTCCCCAGGAGCTCATACACCACGGAGGCAATATGCCCCCTGCGCTGCTCCGCGTAGACCCACACTCCCCGGCTCCCTGGCGAAGCGGGCCCTGCCGACGGGATATCCTCCGAACAGATGGCCTCGTCCGGGCATACGCCCACGCACAGCATGCATAGGTTGCAGACGTCCGCATCCACCAGCGCAACACCCGCCTCGAGCGCGATCGCCTCCACAGGGCATACCCCTACGCACTCCCCGCATCCCGTGCAACGCTGCGTTATGATGTGAATCGCCATTTCGAGCATCCTGACATAGAATCTACTGTACACCGCTTATCGGCCATCCGAGCACGATCTCGGGCAAAGCCGGGTGAAGACGAACTTGCCTTTCAGCACACTAGAGCACCTTCATGCCCTTGAGCCGAGCCACCAGCGCGGCGGCCTGCTCGCCCGCGGTTCCCTCCAGCATCTCCCCGCGGCCCCGGCCCGGGGGACTGTCCACACTGACAACCCGGGTCGGAGACCCGGCCAGGCCTACCTCTTCATCCGCCAGGCCCAGCTCCGCAAGACCCCACACCGGGATCTCGGCCTTCTTTGCCTTGAGTTTTCCCCTCAAGGACGGCAGCCGCGGCACGTTGATGTCCTTGACCACAGTGATAAGCGCCGGAAGAGAGCAGCGGACCACGTCTATCCCGTCATCCATCAGCCGCTCCACGACCATCTGCGTGTCACCTATCTCGTCTATCTTCCTCACATAAGAGACGTGAGGCAGGCCCAGCCACTCCGCTATGCCGGCACCGACCTGCGCTGTATCCCCGTCCACCGCCTGTTTGCCGCAGATGACGAGGTCAGTCCCCTCACGCTTGCGGACCGCCGCGGCAAGCGCCCGGGCGGTCGCCAGGGTATCCGATCCCGCAAGTCCCCTGTCGCTGAGCAGGACCGCCTCATCGACTCCCATCGCGATGGCCTCCCTCAGTGCATCAGCCGCCTGCGGCGGGCCCATGCTGACAGCCGCAACCGTTCCTCCGCAGCTTTCACGCAGCCGAAGTCCCTCCTCGACCGCATAGAGGTCGAACGGATTCACTATGGCGGGGACACCTTCCCTCACCAGGGTATGAGTCTCCTTGTCTATGCGCACGTCCGCTGTATCAGGGACCTGCTTTATGCATACTACTATCTGCATGATGTTCCTCGCCTCTACTCTGCGCCATGGGCACGGCCGAAGGCCCGGCGGCCGGCTACTGCCTCTTCCTGGCCGCCGCCTTTATCAGCTCCAGCCCGTTTACGTTCCGCTGGATCTGGTTAGTGCCTTCGTATATCTGCGTGATCTTCGCATCCCGCATCAGCTTCTCGACAGGATAATCC
>SDBT01008131.1_pt1 | contig 17185 bp, 11 predicted proteins | sample 2277101 | NCBI WGS metagenome assembly SDBT01 (sample SAMN10404973, study PRJNA504765) | marine sediment metagenome | isolation source: marine sediment core GS10_PC15, 103 cmbsf | place: Arctic Ocean: Southern Knipovich Ridge | collected 2010
ATCCAGGTCCGGATCGTACTCTGCGCTGACCTTGTAAAGAACGTCGGCCACATCGCTCAGTACGCAGAACCCATGGGCGAAGCCGGCCGGAATGTAGAGCTTGCAGTGATTAGCGGCTGAGAGCGTGGCCCCTACCCATTGGGCATAGGTGGGTGAATTCCGTCTCAGGTCCACCGCGACATCGAGGATCTCTCCCCTCGCGACCATGACGAGCTTCGCCTGCGCCTTGGGTGCAAGCTGGAAGTGGAGGCCACGCAAGGTCCCCTTCACCGAGCGGGAGTGATTGTCTTGCACGAATTCAGCCGGGATCCCGTTCTCGCGAAAGACGGAGAGCTTGTAGGATTCCGAGAAGAAGCCGCGTCCGTCTTCGAGGCTCTGCGATTCGACCAGAACCACTTCAGGAATCTCGAGTTTCTGAAATCGGAAGTGCATCTACGACTCCACCTGGGGGTATCGTCTTCGCCGGACAGATCGTCGATCACGTATATCACAAAAGCATCTGCCAGTCCGGACTAGAAGTTCGGACGAGCGGCACTTTTGCTTGTAGCCGTACTCTCGCGCGTATCTGCTAGAGTACTCACGAATCTGGCTATGCCCGAGCGCCCTAAGTCGATAGCAATCGTCGGTACCCGTGGGATTCCGGCCCGCTACGGCGGCTTCGAGACTCTTGCCGAGGAGCTCGCGCCGCGATTGGCGCGCCGCGGGCATGATGTCTGCGTCTACTCACGACGGCATGCTATCGGCCCTCTCCCTGATCCACCCGAACACGGTATGTACTCCTACAAGGGCGTCCGCGTGCGCGTTCTGCGTGCCCCCAGGCAGAAACATCTGGAGACGGTGGTCCATACGTTCTTCAGCGCTTTCGACGCCTTGTTCCGAGGCTTCGATTCCGTGCTCCTGTGCAACACGGCGAATGCCCTGGTGATCCCCATGTTGCGGCTGCGGGGTTGCCGCGTCGTGGTCAACGTCGACGGGCTCGAATGGCGAAGGCGCAAGTGGGGGGGCGTGGCCCGTGCCTGGCACAAGCTCGGGGCACGCCTGACGTCGATGTGGGCCAATGAGATCATCGCCGACGCTCACTTCGTGCGCGACTTCTGGGAAGAGCACATGGGCACGGAGGCCACCTATATCCCTTACGGCGCCCCGTCAGGACCCGTGGGCGGCACCGCGACTCTCGAGGCATTGGGGGTGAAACCGAGGGAATATGTGCTCTACGTCGGGCGCCTGGAGCCGGAAAACAACCCCGATCTGGTAATCGAAGCCTACAGGGAAGTACGATGCGACTTCCCTCTGGTGGTCGTCGGCCAGGCGCCCTATGCGGCACCGTTGCGAGGTCGCCTCGACGATCTTGCTGCTGACGATCCCCGTGTCATCCTGGCTGGTCCCATTTACGGAGATGGCTACGCCGAGTTGCAGTCGCACTCGGCATGCTATGTCCAAGCGAGCGAAATCGGCGGCACTCACCCTGCACTCCTCGAGGCCATGGCGTATGGGGGTTGCGTGATTGTGAATGACATACCTGAGCATCTGGAGGTCGTGGGCGACACGGCGCTGGCGTTCGCCTTCAATAATGCCGCTTCTCTCGCGAGCTGCATCCAGAGAGTGATCGACGAGCCGGGTCTGGCCGGGGAGCTGCGCCTGGCCAGCCGGGCTCGCGTGCAGGAATGCTATAGCTGGCAGGGTGTCGCCGACGCTTACGAAACAGCCCTCTGCGGGAACGATCGATGAGCCAAGGGCCGCCACTGAGCTCGGGGACCACAGAGCGAGCGATATCGATTGCCCTGGCATCAGTACTGGCGTTGCTCCCGCTGTTGCCGACGGGCCCGGAGTACCTGGGCCTGCCGGCGGGTGCATGGGTGGAGGCGGCTCTCGTAATGCTGCTGATCATCGCGCTCGTGTCGTTGGTCTTGGAGCGAGGCGGCGAGCGCGGCGGGGAGCGGGGCAGCGGGTTGCTGGCCTCAGTATCAGGCCTGTCGCCCGTGATCTGGGGATGGCTCGTCTTCCTCGTGGCCGTCATGGGGGCCACGGCGGTCGGCATCCTGCGAGAAAACGAGGTGAGTACGCCGGTGTTCCAGGCCTATTTGCGGGAGCTACCCGGCCAGCTCTTCATCCCCATGAACCAGGCCACCCATCCTCTTTATCCTGTCCGCGTCGGGCTCACCTTCTTGGAAGGCTTTCTGGCGTTCGTCCTCGTAGCTTGGATTTGCGGTAGAGCCGCGGACGTGAGACGACGTGCCCTGACGGCCCTGTCGGGTTGGACCATCGGATTCGGACTGACCGCGGGCTTCGCGATCATCCAGTATGTGACTCGCTACCGTCTTCACCCGTACTGGGTGGAGGTGAACCCTGACCTTGTGCGTAGCCACTCGACTCTCAACGATCCCAATGCGCTCGGGGCCTACATCTGTCTGGGCCTCGGCATTGCCGTGGGATTGTTCCTGGCGGCGCGCAGGAATGACCTGAGGCCGTGGGCGCGGTGGGCCACGGCAGGTGCGGTTGTGCTCGGCGTGCTGGCGCTCGGATCAACCGTGTCGCGATCTGCATGGGCGGCGGCCGTGATGGCCGTGGGGCTGCTTCTCGCGTCACCTCTGCCGACGCGGCATTTCGACTCCAATGCCCTCACGTGGCTGCGGCGCGGGGCACGGGTCGCTCTGGTAGTCCTGCTGCTGGTGGTAGCCACCTCGTTCGCCGCGCGTGCGTGGGTCACGCCTCGACCCGGGTACAAGCCCACCAGCGTGCCCGACGCTATTGTCGCAACGCTCGACCCACGCATTCCCCTGCAGGATGTTCTCGAGGGCCGTCAGATCTGGTGGGCCGCGGGATCACGCATGTTCTTGGAGCATCCGCTCGTGGGGGTCGGGCTCGGCCGCTTCCCGCGGTTGCTGCCGGAGTACCAGGACACCCGGCATATCCATGAAAATGCGCACAACATCTACCTGCAGGTGGCAGCGGTGATGGGATCCATCGGCCTGGCGGCGTTTCTGTTCTTTCTGGTCACGCTCGCGGCCACTCTTCGTCCCGCCCTCGGCACGGACAGTAAGGAAGGCGGCGGGCTCGCTCTGGGCTTGGCTTTTGGTGTGCTGGCCTTCTTGCTCACCGGTCTCACCGGGCACTCGCTTCTGTTGCCATCGGTCCAGCTCTTGCTGGCCACCGGTTTGGCGGCTTCCCTCGTCGCAGTGGGAGTACCCGGCGTACCCCGTGTGCCCACGGATCGCCGGCGGCGCTTGTGGGGAGTCGGGGCCCTCGTGCTCGCGCTCGTCGCGCTGGCCGGCTACACCGTGGCGGCCGTCCGCGCGGGGGAACCGGCAGCGGCGAGTGAACCTTGGGGGTACGCGTGGGGGCTCCATGCCACCGAGACGGACCCGGGCGGCACCGCATATCGATGGACCGCGCAGGAGGCGTTGCTCTATTTCGTTCCCCCTGCCGGCGCACAATGGATCGAGCTCGAGTATGCCGTGCCAGAGCCCGTGAGAAATGGCCTGCCGACGGAGGTGTGGATCAGGGTCGAGGACGAGACGCACAACGATTTCTGCGGCGACGATTCATGGTGCCAGGTCACGCTCCCCCTGCCCGAGCAACTCGGCGACGATCAACTTCGAGGGATCGTCGTCCGAGTGACAGTGGACCCACCGCTAATTCCCGCTGCCACGGGAGAGTCGAACGACTCTCGCCAACTCGGGGTCATGCTACGGCCGCCGCGCTTCCTGCCCCCGCGGTAGCTTGGACTTCTTGGGTGCTTCTTCCTCTGCTACCAGCCAACCGAGGTCGAGGCGCTCCAGGTAAGCTCGGAAGGCAGCAGCCAGAGCGTCATCTTCCTCGTCACCTTCGAAGAAGTTGAGCGACCTCTGGTTCCTCGACCAGTTGGTTTCCCAGCGGTCGTCGGAGGCCCCAGGGCCGACATCGATGACGGCGCGCTGCTGGATGCTCCAGAAGGTCGTGTCGTCGGTTGGGTCGACCCGCGTGGCGCTGTAGTCGCCCCAGCGCACGAGCCCGGAGCCGAAATCCTTGACGTAGGTGTCCTCGCCCGCACGGATCACATAGGGCGTCCGCATCGTACCGGCGGTGTCCGTCGACGCACGGCCCGCCGCCATCTCTTCGATATAGGTGGTGGAGTTGGCATGTGAGAACCCCATCGCCGCGTCGTCGTTCTTGTTGGCCACGATGCTCGGGTAGGAATAGTGGGAGTTAGTGCCCGGGCTGAGCACGCCTGACTGTACGATCGGGCCCGAGTCCATGGCCGTCGGATCGATCTCGTACCAGAAGGCCGCGGTGCGATCAACGAGGCCCCCGTTCGGCAAGCCTGCCGAGTGCACGGCCCAGATATGACCATTGCGCTGCACCGGGTCGGTCATGCGCGTATCACCCGTGTCGATCAGGGTGGAGGTGCCTGGCTGCGAGGCCCCGATCATGCCGTACTCGAAGTCGTTGGCTACGAAGAACAGGCCCGTACCCGGGTACAGCCCCCCGGCCACGACACTCCAGGATGCCGACGCCCCGGCACTACCGGTAACCTGAGAAAGTCTCATAGCGGGAACACCACTCGCACCCCAGCCGGAGTTATCGACGACGTAGAGAACCCCCGGGCTCGACTCGAAGCTCTGGACGGGCTTGAGCGTGAAGCCATCGACGCTCTGATCCCCGATGCAGCAGGGATACTCGAACTCCGTGGTCAGAACTGGATCGCCGGCCAGCGCATCTTCCTTGTCCATCACCCACATCTTGGTGCCACAGTAGGCGTTGTCCGACACGGCAAACATGTTGTTGGTGAGCACGATGTGGGTATCGTTGACGCCGATACCCGGGAAGTCGGCCCAGCAGATATTTGCCGAGTCAGCGTCGAGATAGTAGAAGTCCCAGCTTCCGGTCGGATCACTGGTGTCGCTGATCGCCCATGGGACCCCTGAGCCACCCGACTGGGCCTCATCGTCGATGGTCGCGATCCAGCGGTCGCTGAGCGGATCGTAGATTACCTTCGGATCGAACGGACTGCTCGCCGTAGAGGGACCCCAGAAGGTGCTCAACGACACCGTGCTGATATTCACACCCGACTTGTCTTGGATGCGAACTTGGGTGTTGATCATCGTCATCAGATGATTCGGGCCCACGGCGCCCATGGTGTCGGGAGGAATCCCCGCGTTGTTGTCCCCGAGGGCAACGAAGGTCCTGGTCATGGCGAACGGCCCACGGGCCTCTCTCTCGTCGGGGGGAGGCTCGATGGCAGCAGCCGCGGCCGGCGGGATTGGCTGCACCGGCGTCAAGTCAATTTCTCTGGGAGCTGGGCCGAGCATTCTTGGCATCACGCGCGGGGCCTGGAGAACGCGTGGCGTGCGGGCCTCGAGCTCCAGCATCTCGTCCCAGCTCATCCTGCCGACGCGCTGGATTGTCGTGGTGGTTACGGGACCCGAACCACCTTCCTGGGCCGCTGTGGCCGGCACGGCCGGCGAGGCGAGCGCGAGCGAAGCTAGCAGGAGCGCCACGGTCATGCTGTAGAATCGTGCCTGGCTCCAGCGCGTGCGTGGCAAGGACGTCGAGCCGTTCCGCGATGAACCATTTAGAACTACTCTGCGGAAAAGAGACAACGCCATGATTGAATCCTCCCAGGCTGATTCTGAAACACAGATAGTGAAACGAATTTACGCATTTCGAAGGAAGCCAATCAAGAGGGATCTGCTGCGGGGGCTTCTGCCTAGCGGTGGTCTGACCCGGCAAGGCTCGACCTGGGCAGCTCTCTTGCCGGTAGGTTCAATGCCGGCAATCGTCGCCTGCGCCCTGCTGCTGGCAATTCTGTCTTCCTGTGGGCCTGTGGGGGAAGATTCCTCAGGCGCTGCGGGCAATGAAGCAGTTCAGGCCCGCGAGGCAGAGGCGATCGCCGTCCTGCAGGAGCAGTGGGTGATAGCAACCAACGCCGGCGACCTGCAGGCGATGGAGGCCTTCTACGCCGAGGAGGCGATCGTCGTGCCGCCCGAGACTCTTCCGCTTGTAGGGACTGGTGCGATCATCCGATGGATCGACCAACGGCGGGAGGAATCCCCCTTTGAAATCGAGACTTCCTCGCACGAGATCGTCGTCGCCGGTGATTGGGCCTTCGACCGGGGCGCGTACGCGCTCCACCTAGCACCGAGGGATCCCGCCGCAGCGGCACCCGAGTACGGCAATTACTTGCGCCTGTGGCGGAAACAGGACGGCTCCTGGAAGATCGCCCGTGACATCTGGAATCGCCTGCCTGACCTCGCGCTATCTCCCGACGCGAAACGCGTGCCAAAACGGCCCTGAGCGACCCGGACGGTGCCACATATCGATGGACCCAGCAGAGGGCACTGCTCTATCTGGTTCCCCCAGAGGCCGCACGATGGATCGAGCTCGACTACGCCTTGGCGCAACCGGTGAGGGATGGCATGCCAACAGAGGTGTGGATTCAGGCGGCCGCCCCGCTTCCTGCCCCAACCGTAGGGCTGGCCGGTGGCCCGCTTAGCGGGGTTAGTTACCTGGCCAGGTCCTGCGGCGACCATTCAGACTCGGAGGAAACGAACCGCAGATAGTCGACGGCCACCCCGAGCTCCCGGCTGTCCGTGCTGAGACCATTGGCGAATTCGGCAGGGCTCGCCAGGTAGGACGATTCCAGCTTCAGCAGGCAAAAGTCTTCCTCACATCCTTCAGGCAGCGCAAGGCGGTATGTGCCCCAATCACGATCGCTGAGCGCCAGGTCCCCGATTAGCTGCCCATTCAGACTCACCCGCAAGAACTGGATTTCGGGTACGGGAACTCCGCCGAGGATCCGGATTGCGTAGCTGATTGGCAGTAAGCGAATCTCGATCGCATTTGTGACCCCCGGGGGTCGTGAAACAAGTATCCAGGCTGTCTCCGCGTCGGTCCAGCGGTAGGCCCACCTTGGGTTGCCGACCCAGGAATCCCAGATTTCCTCATCAGCCCAGCCTTCGACGTGGCTCCCGCGCGACACGTCGGGAGGATCCCATGGGTCCAGGGTCGCGCCGCCGAGAGAGAGGTCGAGCACCACGTTACGGTCCGCGTCCAGCACCTTCGATACCGAGCTCAACGGGATACTCACGCTGCTCTCCGCGCCGAACACCAGGTGCATACGGCCACCCTCGAGATCCACGCGGTGGTCGACGACCCGGATCTGCTTCCCCCAGGTGAAGACCACGTACTCGTCGGCGGCGGCTGCAACCGAGAACGAAGCGGTGGCAGATGAGGCGACAGCGATTGTCACGACACTGACGGCAAGCGTCGCCACCCTACGGAAGCATGACCCGCTGGATTCCATTGCGACCTCACGTGCCGAAGCCACGGCCGGGAATCAGGCGCGCTTCAGCATGAACAAGATCCCCCGCGCGAATTCCGAAGTCAACCGGATTGTGCACGGCGAAGGCCTTCCCGGCCCTCTCTCTGGAGCTTCACACGGCACCTCCGAGGGGATCCCCACGGAACCGTGGCAGCACTCGATTGTCTCCCTCGCGATCCTCAGAGTCAGATGGGCTCTCGTGTCTTCTCGAGCGCGCTGATACCGTCTTCCAACCCTGCTAGGCTATTATTCTTCCGGAGGACCGGGTCCGGCAAGGATGGGAGGCCCTTCTACCCACTGCATGCTACAGGCTTCGATTGTGATGACACGGCTGGTTCCCCGCATTCTCTTGGCGCTCATCCTTGGGCTGTCCGTCAGTGCCGTCGGCTGTCCAGGCTGTCCATCGGGCTCGAGGTCGACGGGCTTGGTCCTGCGGTTCATAGAGGACGACCCCCAGATACCCTTCGATCAGGCTTCATTGTTTTATCTGACGCCGGCGGCGACCTCGTCGATCCTGACTCTCGGTGACTTGAACTCGTGGCGGCCTTCCGGGACGGGGCAAGAGTTCGTCGTCGAGGAAGGTGGCGCCACCCTGAGATCATCGAGCAGGGCAGCTGCGCTCAGGAAGAGCGTGGATTTCGACGCCGACGCAATCGATGTCCTCGAGATGGCGCTAGTAGCTTCCGATGGAGATGATCCTCGTATTCGGCTCTTCTGGAGCCATGCTGGCGAGCAGTTTTCGCCCGACCGACTGGTTCTCGGTCGCGTCACCGAACGCTCCGGCTCTCGAGTTCGCTATGAGTTCAGCCTGCGCGGTCACCCGGAGTGGACAGGTCGAATCTCCCGGCTAAGGTTCACATTCGTGCTTCAGTCAGACGAAGTCCTTCTTCGGACCATCATGCCGATGAGGGAGAATGTGGACGAAGAACAATTGGCTCGGATGACCGCACTGGGTGCCAAAATCGAGCTGGACAGTGAGCTCAGAAACGCTCTGCCCGGACTTCCCGGAGTCCCTTTGGAGAAGACCCTGACACCTCCTGCTGGGAGCAAGCTTCGATTCGGTTACGGTCTGCGGCCGCGTGTGTCCGACCCAGTGACCTTCGTTGTCGATGCAGTTTCCGCCGGTGGCTCGACGAGGCGGTTGTTCGAGGACACGCTGGCCAGCGGCAACGAGCAGCCCGGTTGGCATGAAGCCGAGGTGGACCTGGGTGCCTTTGGCGGGCAGCAGATCCTGCTGCGGCTGACAACCATGGCGGACGTCGCGCCCGATCGGATCGATGGTCTTGCCCTGTGGGCCAACCCCGAGGTGGTTTCCCCGCCGTCAGCCCAAGCTCCGCCAAACATCGTGCTGATCTCTATCGACACTCTCCGTGCTGACCGGCTCTCGCTCTACGGATACCATCGGTCCACGTCGCCCAACCTCGATGCCTGGGCCCGGCAGGCGGCCACCGTCTTTCAGACCACTGTGGCTCAAGGCTCGTGGACATTGCCCTCACATGTTTCCATGCTGACAGGGATCAACGCCCACCGGCACGGTGCCAATACGAGCCCCGCCAGCCCATCGCTGGAGTTTCTATCTGACACTCTACGCGATGCGGGGTACGCAACCTTGGCGGTAACAGGGGGTGCTTCGATTCATCCCAGCTTCGGCTTCAGCCAGGGATTCGACCGCTACCGGTTCTGGGAAGGGACGGGAGCCGAGCGCAAAGAAGAGCTGGAAACCGGCTTGGCTAAGGCATTGCAGTGGATCGATGGGCACCGTGACCGGCCGTTTTTTCTGTTCTTCCACACCTACGCGGTTCATTGGCCCTACAGATCGCGGCAGCCGTACTACGCTCAATTTACTTCCCTACCGCCCACGACCCAAGTGAAACCACGTGAGGGGCCGGAGCCTGAGCCGGAGGATGGTAATCGCATTACCATGAGATTCGACACGCTCGAGGCGCAAGGGGACTTCGAGGAGCTTTCGAGTGGCGAGTTCAGAGAGCTCGTTTCAGCGGCGTACGACAGCGGGATCGCGTACACCGACGCGCAGCTCAGCAGGCTTCTCGAAAAACTCGATGAAACCGGGCTCAACGAAAACACCCTTGTCGTGATCACCTCTGATCACGGGGAGCTGCTCGGAGAGCACGGTTTGGCGTCTCATCTGTATCTGTATGATGAAAACCTCCTCGTACCCTTGATCATCGCATCACCCGACGGGCGGGGTGCGGGTCAAACAGTTCGGCAACAGGTCCGGTCAATCGACATCGTCCCCACCATCCTCGAGCTCGCTGGCATGGACGCGCTGGTCGGAATCGACGGACGATCTCTCGTTCCCATGATGGATGATCCGTCGTCTTCGTCCGGTCCACCGCTAGTGGCCTGGAGCTATGCAGCCGCTTCGAACTACGGCATTTCGCTGCGTACGGACAATCGATCGAAATACATCTACCACGACAGCGTCTGGGCGCCCATAGCTGGAACCGAGCAGCTCTATTCGCTGCAGCCGATTCCCGACGAGATGGAGGACCTCGCAGCCTCAGCAGTCGAGACGGGCGAACTGAGGCGCCTGTTGCGTGAATCGTACCTCGCCGAAGCGTCGGGGCTCAGGATCCAACTTGAAAACGGCGGCACGTCGGACTTCAGCGGAATCATCAGCGGTCCGATGGTCAAACCCGCGACCGTCAAATCCGTTGACCTTCCGCCCGAGTATTACCTCGCCCGCCAGGGGAGTAGTGCGAGCTTTCGTGTGCCTCCTGCAGGGATGTACACGCTGTTTCTCATCGAAGCCGATCGACTCTGGCTCGAGTTGAGTCTCGCAGCTGAGCGACAAGACGGCACTTTGCTCACCTTCGATGAGCGAATTGACGTTGCCGACCTCGAGGGCAAGCTGGTGTTCGCACTCACAAATGCCGGCTGGGTAAGAACCACTGAGGAAGCTCAGCCACAGACTTATGTTGCTCTGTGGTGGGGAGGTGAGTTCAGACCGCCGAAAAGTAGCCCCCTGGAGGCAGACGAGGAGCTCCTGCGGCAACTGCGCGCCCTGGGATATATCCGGTGATTTTTGATCACCCGGCTTCACTGGGGTCTGCATCCACGATGCTGTGTGCGATGCCTTGTATTCTGTTGGGAGGATTGGCAATCTGGTATCTTTACCGATATGCAATGGGGCAGCTTCGCATCAGTATTCTGTCCACCCTCCCCCCACTTAGATTCACTGAGGGCTTGGGTTTCGAATCGCGCCAACCGAAACAGCGTAGGTCCTCGAGGAACGCTCCTATGAGAGCTTGGGAAGCTCCCTGCAAGAACGGTCGCGGCCGCTCGGGATGGTCACTCCCCCGTCTTTCTGCGCGACTGCTGTTGTCTTGCGCGCTCTCGGCACTGATATTGGCTGGAAGCGCCGGATGTGCGCCAACGCCGAGCGCTCCGCCGAGGTGGAACGTTGTGTTCATAGTGGTCGACACGTTGCGCGCGGATCATCTCCAGATCTACGGCTACGATAGATCAACCAGTCCCTACCTGGAGGAGTTTTCTCGCAGCGGTATTGTCTTCCAGGAAGGACGCAGCCAAGCCGGCTGCACATTCCCGTCGGTCAACTCTTATTTTACTTCGAGAGCACCGCAAGTATTCCTTCAGACAATGAAGGAATATGGCTGGGGCATACCGCAGTACATGCCCACTCTTGCCGAAATGTTATACGACGTCGGATATACTACCGCCGCAGTTTCGAGCAGCCCGATCATTCGGGTCAATCCCGGACCGCAGAACCCTGATGGCGGCTTTGGCGCTGGTTTTTCCGAGTTTGACGACAGCTGTGAGCGCGAGCCGGCGACGTGTATCAATGACAAGGCGTTTCAGTTCCTCGACCGTGCTGCGGAGCCATTCTTTCTTTACCTGCATTATTTTGATCCCCATGATCCGTATCAACCGCCGCCGCAGCATGAACGAGTGTTCGCGGCAAGGGGCTACGACAAGAGCTGGGTCGACGACGGCAGCCTGCTGCCGATCTACCATATGCTTTACACTGACGGCCCCGCAGTGGAGTTCACCGACGAAGATCTAGCGCATGCGATGGACCTGTATGACGAGGAGATCCTCTATTATGACAGCCAATTCGAGCGACTGATTGAACGGCTGAAAATGGATGGAGTCCTCGATCGCACTCTCCTCATCTTGACGTCGGATCATGGTGAGGAGTTTCTGGAGCACGATGATTTGTTCCATTGCAAGGATCTGATGTACGACACAGTCATTAAAGTTCCTCTTCTTTTTTGGATTCCCGGAGTGGAGCGTAACGGCTCGGTTTACGGCCTCGCCCACCTCCTCGACATCGTGCCGACCATTCTCGATTACCAAGGTATCGACGCTAGCCCCTATGTCCTAGAGGGAAAGAGTCTTCGACCACTCATTGAGGAGGAAGAGCCTGTCCATCAATACTTCTTTGGCGCACAAAGATACGTGAGAGCCGTGAGCGACGGGCGCTTCAAGTTGACCCACAACATCAAAACCCGTGAGACCCAGCTCTTCGATCTTCACAGCGATCCCCAAGAGCAGACCAACATCATTCTCCGCCGGCCGCGCCTTGCCGATGAGTTGACGGCGCTCTTGATGAGCTGGCTGGCATCTGTAGAAGAAGATGTTGACGTCGCCACGCGGATCGAAATGGGCAGTGATGTTACGGAGCGGTTGCGCGCTCTCGGCTATATCCATTGACGACTCGACTGCAGACGGCAAGTCCGGAACTATGGCTACTCGCCTGAACAAGCTCACAAGGGTCGGCACCCAGTGTCCAAGCCAGCTTTACCTCGTGAAATGAGCGAACCATCGATGTCACAAGTCGGCTGGCCACTTTTGCCTGGTCCCAGGCGGTATATGCGCCTCACTTCGGCAATCATCGCACTCGTCGCTATGATTCTGTGCACAGCATGTACTGCGAGCAACTCTCCTGGTGTTGACCCTACGGCTGATTATAGATGCGAAGACTGCAATGTCATCCTCATTTCCATAGACACACTGAGCGCTCCCCATCTCGGCAGCTACGGTTACTACAGAAATACTAGCCCTAATATAGATAGATTCGCCGAGGAAGCGGTCTTATTCGAAAGGGTCATGAACAACGGCGGCGGAACACTGGCCTCACATATGACAATGCTGACGTCTTTGTATCCTGAAACACATGAAATGATACCTACAGGGCCAGCGAAGGAGGAGGTCCGCCGCCTATCCGATGTCCGGATCACACTCGCGGAGCAGCTGAAAGACGAGGGATACGTCACTGCCGGATTCGCTGACAGCGGATGGATGGAGGAGCGTTTCGGCTTTGGCCAAGGCTTCGACATTTACGACGACGAACATGGCCATTTCAAGGTAATTCTCCCAAAGGTATATGATTGGCTGAGCGCCAACTACGAGAGCCAGTTCTTCCTTTTCATCCATACTTACGATGTGCATTCGAAAGCCGAGTACACCTACAGGTCACCTGAAGGGTTCAACGATCTGTTTTATCCAGAATACACGGGGGAATTTCGGGACTGCATCGGCGATAGGTGTGGATCTCGCCTCTTAGTGGAACTAAACAAGGAGATTGAACACCGGAACCTCCAAGTTGAAAGCGTACTGAGCGATGAGGCTATTCGCTACATGGTCGCTCAGTATGACGCCGGCATTGCATATGTGGATCACGAGTTGGGGAAATTGTGGGAGCGCCTCAAAGAGCTTGGGGTCTACGAAAAGTCGCTGATCATTCTGACGTCGGACCACGGTGAGGAGTTCTTGGAGCACGGCCTTTTCTTACACAGGCAGACATATGAAGAGGTCGCACATGTTCCTCTGATCGTGAAGTTTCCGTATGCGCGATTCGGAGGTCGGAGGATTAGTGGCCTAGCGGCTACCGTCGACATCATGCCGACGATACTGGATGTGGCTGGTATAGAGGCTAACCCGTGGATTCAGGGCTTGAACTTGATGCCCCTTTTCTTTGGACGCTCTCTGGGGCGCGATTCAGTCCACATATTCGGTGGGGGCTCCTGGTCGAGGCCAAAGCTCATGACCGAGAAGTGGTCCGTGGTGGTCGACAAGAAGAGTGGCCAGCCGATACAGGTCTTTGATCTCGAGGTTGATAGTAGCGAGTTGAACAACGTATTTGAAGCGAATCCGGACGTCGCCATGGCGTTCAGCGAAAGGCTGGCTAGCTTGGAGGCAAGAGACCGAAGGTTATATCAGGACTTCGCGGCGGCGATCGGAGGCGATGAAGACATGCTTGTATTGGATGAAGAAACGCTCAAAAGGCTGAAGGCGCTAGGCTATATCCAGTAGAAACGAGGGAGGGGGCGGCGTAGTCGTTCGTGACGTGGCCGAACAGCTGCGACCGATCCGACGCCTGAGCAGTGTCAGAGCACATCTGAAGAGTCATATGCAATGTCGTCGGTTTCGTTCTCGGGCCCGGATTGGGCGAATTCGAGGTCGTCCTGAACCGTCCGAACAATCGTCTTGACCTCTGGATCAGAGAGATCGAAAAGGGCCGTTACCTTGCGGCTGGGTTCTAGAATGACGCGGAACATGCAGGCGTCAATAATGCGGTGCAGGTAGGATTCCTCACCATTCACCAGCCCCAACACGCCGGCGTTCGTAAAGAACACACCCGCGGTGAGGCGGTTTCGAAAAGGAAATCTCACCTCCACGGTTTGGCTAGCTTCCACATAGTCGAGTCCCTCACCTTCCGGATGCGTCACTTGGCCACCGAGCTCCACTCCCACAACGTTCTTTACCAGCATTCCGAATCTAACGCGGAACACGGGCTGGTCGAATGTGACTCGATACACGTAGTAGTAAAGCTGGCCCATGGTCAGGATGTTCACTGTGCGCCCGAGTTCGTCTTCAAAATGTACGGTGGAGATACGCGCTCCGAGCGAAACGTAACTCGTCGTACTCTCTGGCCGCATCGCCGAATCGTGAGTGGCCTCCTGCCCGGACGTGGTAGGCAGTGCGCTGGTCTCGAAGTGAATCGCTCGTGAGCCTTCCTCGTCCTCCGCGCCGGCCGACGGTTCTTGTCCCGTATCTCCGGTGAGTATTTCCCCCCGTATGCTTTCAGCCATGTCTCTTGGGGCAAAGATGAGCCTGTGGTATTGAGTGATGACCTCTTTCGGTTCCCCTAGTAGCAGACTCTGACCTTGGTCGAGTAGGAGCGCCCGATTGCAGGCCTGCGCCAGGAGCGAAGAATTGTGAGTGGCAAGCAGGACTGCGCATCCACGCCCTCTCATCTCATCAACGCGTGCAAAGCTCTTGCGGGCGAATGCCTCGTCGCCGACGCCCAGTGCCTCATCGATCGCCAGAATCTCCGGCTCGACGGCGATCGCCACGGAAAAGGCCAACCGGACCATCATGCCTGTGGAATACGTCCTGACTGGTTGATCCATGTAGGCCTGTAGCTCGGCGAAATCGACGATCTCTTCATACATCGACTCCAACTCCGACCTCGACATTCCTAGGATGGCACCGCTCAAGAGGACGTTTTCGCGGCCCGAGAACTCCAAATTGAAACCAGTCCCCAGTTCGAGCAGGCCGGATACTCTTCCGTTGGCGGTCACAGAGCCCGTTGTTGGGGTGAGTGTTCCTGCTATGAGCGAAAGCAGGGTCGATTTTCCCGACCCATTGCGGCCCACAATCCCGAGCATCTCCCCCCGGCGTACAACAAAAGACAGGTCGCGCAGCGCCCAGAATTCTTCGTAGCATTGCCGACGGCCTCTGAACAAGAACTGCTTCAGGCGGTCCTCGGGACGTCTGTAAATCTCGTACGCCTTGCCCAGGCTCTCGACTTTCAACGCCGTGTCAGAGTGCACCCGTCCTCCGACTCCAAACGATTCGCCACGCACGCTTCGTAGTCGCCGCGGAGTAAGTAGTAGTCCTCAACCATGTCGTCGACAGCTCGCACTGTCTGATGCCGCAGTTCTTCTGCAATCGTTCTCAGTTGTCCACGATTCGAGTCGAGCAGCATCAGCAAGTCAATCAAGCTCTGATCGTCGGAATCGTAGAATAGGCCAGTGTGTCCATGCTCTACTCTTTGCAGGAAACTGCCGATCCGCGGAACGCAGGCGGGAATCCGGTGTGCGAACGCTTCCGATAGCGTGTAGGAGAATGTTTCCGGTATCTCGGCGAGGAAAAGCGCGATGTCGGGCCTGATTCGCTCGAGAATCCCGCTCAACTCTGAAAGCTCATAGGAATCCTTGACTGTCACCCCGATGTGATTCTCATACTCCCCAGCCACTTCGTGGCATCCGACAAGGAAGAGATCGCCGACAATCCGAAGGCGAGTGTGAAGGCGCCTCAGCGCCGCGCGTCCCTTCCCTCCAGCCAAACGGCCCAGCACTAGGATTCGCAAGCGTCGATTGTCAGATGCGCCCCCGAAACAGTCATGCGGGATGAGCTCGATTCCATGCTCGATCACCTGGAACGCGACTGTACTGTAAGAGTCATCAACTACCCTGAGGTTCTCGGCTACGCTGGCGCTCGGGCAGACATGGTCCAGGTCCTCTCGTGCGAAAGCCTCGAAGAGCCTCCGACGGATCTTCATCCAGTAGTCGGGGCTGTTGCGGCGAAGCAACCTGGAACGTGGATTGGTCGACAGGCAGCTTTTGAGGCGTTCGCTCGAGCAACTCGTGCAAACCTCCCTGAACGTCAGATTCAAGGCCGGGCAGAACGGGAAGTACTCGTGGTAGACAATCGTGGTGGGGGCAGCAAGGTGGAGAAGGTCCAAGGAATGACCGAGAAACGTGGAAATATAGACGTGCGCAACGGCGTACTCCTCGATCAGCCTCTCCAAATGAGAGCGGTATTCCGGGTTCTTCAAGGCCAGCTCAGAGACGGGATTCTGCAATACCCATCTTTCGTGTATCAGGTCGGTTGTCGCTTCTCTAAGCGAGAAACTTATGCCGTATGCGGCCGCGTCGAGCGTGTGTCCAGGGCGCAAGACAATATTTCGACAATAAGGATCTGCCTTGGCAAAGCTGCGGATCCAATAACTGGCGCCACCGCCCCAAGAATGGTCAATGTGTAAGTTTGTGTGCTTCCACGTCTGACGCGCAGGGGGTTGGGGCTCGTGGTGATACATTCGCGATCCGCTACCGGCCAGCTCCTCGAAAGACGCCAGCAAGAACTCGAAGGGGTTTCGTGGCTCGCCAAGAGCGCGAGGTGCGGATGCAGCTCACCTCGGATTCGAGTCTTGAATTCTCCTGATACGCGGCGTCAAGTTTCGCCTGCACCAAGCCGAGGTCGGCACGTAAGTTCTCGTTCTCGGAATTCGATGTCGCAATCTTTCCCTCGAGCCTGGAAATGAAGTCGAGAGCCTTACCCAGCAAACGTTGTTGCGATCTCTTGCCGACAACGAGCGCTGAATCCAACGCCGTGGTCAACGAAGTCAGCGTTTCTGTGACCTTACTGATGTCGCTTTGGCTCTCGCTCCTCAATGTCGCAAAATTGGCCAGGAGTGCTTCCAGCAAACCCTCGCCTGACGACTCGATCGCAGATCGAACACCCTCGTCGCGCTCCTCCAGCTTGGACAACTCCTGGATCAATGGCGAAAACGACCTGACGAGTGCTTCCAGGTCTTCTGTGCAACCGTCCACCTTCGGGAGCAGCTTCAGTACATCACCATGCGCGGTCAGTACTTGCGCCAAATCTTGGGTCTGCCTCTCGATGAGCGGAAGATAGGTCTTTGTTTCCTCTTGAAGGTCGGAGAATGCCCGGAAGAAAGTCGGGAACATCCCGTCGCGCGACCTATCCTCGCTCAGCCTGGTCAGGCTCTCCTCTGGCGCACCTCCAGGGCCGTTGTCTCTCGCCAGCAACCGATCGGCACGGGACATCTCACGCTTCACGGATTTCAGCCTTTTCGTCACTTTCCGGTCCTCT
>SDBT01008132.1_pt1 | contig 17185 bp, 12 predicted proteins | sample 2277101 | NCBI WGS metagenome assembly SDBT01 (sample SAMN10404973, study PRJNA504765) | marine sediment metagenome | isolation source: marine sediment core GS10_PC15, 103 cmbsf | place: Arctic Ocean: Southern Knipovich Ridge | collected 2010
TATTCAAAATGGAATTCTTTATCTGGATGGAGTTGCGCACGAACGGCATGTGCGGCCTGTGCGGATTCTGCGAAACCGGTTAGTATGAGTTTAAGTTTTGCAGGGTATGTGGCAATATCACCTACGGCGAATATCCCGTTGATGTTGGTTGCACAAGTTTGCGGATCCACTTGAATATGTTTTTTCTCTAAATTCAATCCCCAATCTGCAATGGGGCCTATGTTCATGGCCAATCCATAAAAAGGTAATAGATAATCGGCAGGTACACTCTCTTCCCTACCATCCATACTTTGCACAATCACAGCGTCTAATTTTCCCGTATCCTCATTGCCAGAAAGGGCTGAGAGCTGATAGGGAACCATCATTGTGATTTTGCCTGATTCTTTTAATTTTTCTAATTGTGCAATGCTCTCAGGAGCAGCCCTAAACTTAGAACGACGGTGCACAAGTGTAATGTGCTCCGCGATATTGTGCAAAGCTAAGGCCCAATCAATGGCAGAATCTCCACCACCTGCTATTACCAAACGTTTGTCGCGGAAGTCTTCAGGATTTTTCACAAAATAAAATACACTTTTATCTTCAAATTGATCCAATTTTTTTAATGGAGGACGATTGGGACCGAAAGCGCCTACTCCAGCCGCAACTATAACAGCACCCGTATTAATCTGCGTGCCATTGGAGGTGGTTACTTCTAGCCGCCCTGAGCTCGCGGGTGAGATATTCAATACTTTTTGTCCCAAGTGATAGGTGGGAGAGAATGGGGCAGCTTGCTGATGCAAGTTGTTGATTAAATCTTGCGCAGAAATTTGTGGAAAGCCAGGGATATCATAGATGGGCTTTTGCGGATAAAGGGCGCTGCATTGTCCACCAACCATTTCCAGTGCATCAATAACATGGCATTTAAGCCGTAGCATTCCGCACTCGAATATTGTGAATAAACCTACCGGGCCAGCGCCTATGACGACAACATCAGTAATATGTGTAGGGGTTACCATTTCTCTACTCTTTCCGTTCATTTCTCTCAATACTCCTTCAATGCGCGCTTTGGTAGTAATACAAGGCTACCTATAGCAGCAATTATGACCAAAGAGCTCATATAAAATACATACAAGGGATCAATGTTCTTTGATAGCCAACCAGAGAGAATATTACCAGATAAAAATCCTATGCCAAGCACCAAGTAATATATACCAAAAGCAGTTCCTCTGACCTCGTTAGGCGATATATCGGCGATTGTGGCAGCAAGTAGACTGGGGTTAATACCCAGTTGTACTCCCCACAATCCCACGCCAATAAATACTTGCCAAATAGATGAGCTAACAAGAAAATAATTTGCTAGCAAGACTGTCGTAAAGCCAACAAACAAAAAGGTTCGACGACCAAAGCGATCTGACAACCACCCCACGGGAAAGGCAGCGAGAAAGGCCATCAAATTTTGGGCTACCATTACTAAAGGTAATACATTGTCTGGCAACCCCGCTTGTTGAACCCGCAGAATCATAAATGCTCCACTATAATTAGCCAACATATAGATTCCAGATACTAAAATAACCAACCAATAACGACTACTTAAACAAAAAACATGCTCTATCATGAAAGGTTTGGCTGCCTTAGCTTGCGGTAATTTTACAGGTTTGGAATCACGAACAAATATTACCATGCACATGAAAGCTAGTATTGAAGGCGCCACGGCCATTGTGAATGCGATTTGATAATTTATAGATGTTCGCTGAAATATATATATTAAGGAAAAAGCTCCCAAAAAGGATCCAATCATACCAAGAGTTTGGCGTAAGCCATAACAGGTCCCTTTCAAGGCTGGCGGTGCAATATCTGCAATCAACGCTTCTCGGGGAGTTGCTTGCAGTCCGTTGCTCACACGATCAAGTAGTCGTGCTGAAACTATCCAGGTTGCTGCGGGCATAAAAGGAAAAATAAGTCGGGAGCATACAGCCAAAAAATAAGAGGCGATTAAGAGCGGTTTACGTTTGTGGATATAATCACTGATCACTCCAGCAAACACACGTGTTACCAGTGCTACACATTCAACAACACCTTCAATGATGCCTAGCGATAAATGGTCCACTCTCAGTATGGTGGTAAGATATAATGGAGATAGGGTAAAGATGATGATCGTTGAAGAATTCATCAACAGTGTTGCAACACCTATCGCCCATACATTCCTAGGAAGTAAACCTAAAATACCTAATAGCGATGCTCTCTGCACCATGGACTTCTTCATATCTATCATTAATGGAAACTTTTACGATATCTGAACGTTAATGGGGCTTCATGTTCCAAAGATCTATCATATAGCAAAAAAGTGTAGGCGAATGCCAACAAAAAATAATTTAGGATACAGTTTTTATAAGTTGTCGAGCTGTTACCCGCGACCACACTAGCAATAGAGTGGCGCATAAAAAGCATATAATATACTAATATAAAATATTTGTGGCACTCAAAAGAAAATAATGCTATATTAATTTTTAGTTAAAGCTAAGACTATCTTCTAGCGCTTACTAATGTGAATAGCCAAACTTAGATTTGATTTATCTAAAATTGTAGGTGACATACTTAAGTGTTACACGTGAGCTTAGCTGTATAATATTGGAGGATGAAAGGTGCGGGATTATGAGTAAACAGCAAAAATTTCAAATTGGTGACGATGTTGTGTATCCATCACATGGAATAGGACAAATTACTGCCATTGAATCACAAGAAATATCTGGATATTCTATAGAATGTTACGTTGTGTCTTTTGAAGCAGATCGAATCAAATTGCAGATTCCAGTGAACAAAACCAATAGCTCAGGTTTAAGAAAACCAACAACTGTTGTAAAGATGCAAGAAGTGCTTGCTACATTGAAAAATAAGTTAAAAAGTAAAAAAGGAGAGATGTGGAGTCGTCGTGCCCAGGCATATGAAGGTAAAATTAATTCTGGCGATTTAATTTCAATAGCCGAAGTTATTCGAGAGCTTTATCGTAGTAACGGGCAGCCGGAGCAATCATTTAGTGAGAGGCGAATTTATCAATCAGCCATAGATCGGTTAGCACAAGAGCTTGCCATTGTTGAAAATATCAACCAAACTCAAGCTACTGATCGAGTTTCATTGGAGTTAGAGCAAGCAGCTTAAGAAAATTGGCAGCAATGAGGATAAAGAGAGCTTCAGTGAGTAAATTAACAAAACTGTGTTTGTGTTTATCTATGTTAGCCCTTGTTGGTTGCGGTAAAAAAGGGCGGCCTCACCCCCCTGCGGACACACCCAGTACTTATCCAGGGCAGTATCCGAAGCCTGAAGCAGATCTTCTTGTAGAAGATTGACCTAATCCTTTATATTAGAATTAAAGGGCACCCTTAAAGAGGAAGCTCGTTTATCAAAGGTAGCAGTCAAAGATGCAAGGCAAAATTATTACTATATTTGGAGGCTCAGGTTTTATTGGCCGGTACGTTGTACAAAAGCTGGTACAAGAAGGAGCGCTCCTACGGATTGCAGTAAGACACCCAGACCAGGTCCAGCAGCTCAAACCAATGGGGCAGGTTGGACAGATTACTCCCATTCGCGTAGATGTTACAGACAAAAAAAGTATTACTGATGCTATTGGGTCGGCAGATGTCGTGATTAATTTGATGGGGATTTTGTATGAGCGAGGACCGCAAACTTTTGCTGCCGTTCATGTACAGGCCCCACAAAACATCGCCCAAGTTGCTAAGAAAAAGGGTGTGCAACAACTAATCCATATTTCTGCTATTGGCGCAAATCCGAGTAGTGCATCAAAATATGCTGCCAGTAAGGGCCTTGGAGAAAAACACCTGAAAACCACGTTTACCGGGGCAATCATTGTGCGTCCCAGTGTGGTGTTTGGTCCTGAAGATAAATTCCTTAATCGATTCGCGCAAATGGCCGTATATTTTCCAGCCCTGCCATTGTTTGGCGGTGGTAAAGCTAAAATCCAGCCAGTATATGTGGGCGATGTTGCGGAAGCCATTGTGCGGTTGGTAAAGTCTGAAGGAAAAGTATCACATTCTCCTTATCGAGGAAAAATCTTTGAGTTAGGAGGGCCACACACTTACACCTGGAAACAAATTTGGCAGTTTGTACTTGCGCAAACCCGGCGCAGAAGGATGCTTGTTTCCTTACCTTATAGCTTAGGTGTGTGTGTTGGAAAAATCTTGCAATGGCTGCCTCAGCCTCCCTTAACCGCAGATCAGGTCAAACTATTGCGGCAGGATAATATTGTTGCAAGTAAATCTTTGACCTTCAAAAGTCTTGACATAACCCCAACAGCTATGGAATTATTAGCCCCTGAGTATTTAAAGAGATATCGCTATTATGGATGATCCAGTTTTTATGTTTGCTTGTTGTGCTAGTATTTCGTTATTGATCTTGTTGATGCGCGCAGTTCGCCCGTAAAAATAGAGCAAAACCCATTCCCCCGATTTGATCGGTTAAAGTTTACTTTTGTTGCGCTTTAATCGCCAAGGCTCTAAGTTTATTGCGAATTATTAGAATTTGCCCTTTAAGATAATGGGGAACGTAGTCTTTTTCCCATTTCGGTAGGATAGAAGAACCGCCAAATTCATTAAATATCGTTATCAGTTCGTCTCCCTTCTTAACATGCATACATGAAGGGAGATTTAATCGCTTGTGATTGGTGGGGCCTGGGATATAGATGCAACCCATATCTTCTAGATACCTTTGTAACTCTTCCCTGGTAAATCTCCAAGTACCCTCCTCAATACTTTGATCAATTCTTGATGCTGTACCAGTCAGTCTATAAATATCCTTTAGAGAAGTATCGGAAGATGACAATGTTTGCTGAATTTTTTCTTGCTCTGTCTGCACCTGATTGTCTTTTTCAGAGGAAGTCACTACAGGAGATTTTATTTCAATTTGATTGGTTGTATCTTGTTTTTCTTCCTCACGTTTAAGCTGTGCTTCTTGGTGTCGTTTAAGCTTCTGCTCTTTTTCTTCATTTGAGGTTATGGTCGATATAATATTATTATCTATAGCTGTAGACTTCATAGTCCGTTGTGGTTTAGAAGAAGGAGCCACAGTATTTCTAGTGGTGTTTGAATTATTAATATGTTGTTGTTTTTCTTTGATTGCATTTTTTCTGGCGTTAATTTTATTGTTATTTATGCTAGCTTTTTTCTTAGCTTTGTTTTCGACTAACACATCGTTCTCTGCCTCAAGAGCAAGCCATTCCTTATTATCCCCTTGCAGGTTACACAAGGAGGCTCTAATAACACGGTTTATTATTTGTTCTTTACCAAAATGTTCTTCCTGTAATTCTTTTATTATTATTAGCCTATGGATAGCGCCATCAATATCCCCTGCTTCCGCAAATGCTTGCATGTAATAGGAAAGATTAGTTATTAACAAAATATTATCAAGTTTATGAAAAAACGAATTGTATATAAATTTTTCATTGGCTAAGTTTCTTTCACGGGAGCATTCCTCTAAAATTTTATTTTCCATTTCTATGAATCGTTGCCTGATAGATTCAAAAAACTCCTTCGAATCATCTTTTCTGTTTGAATAGGTTGCCATTATATTTGATAATTCACTCGACACGTAATTAATTATATGTTGTCTCTCCGAATTATTATGAAAAGTTTCATATATCTTTTTATCAAGAGATTGTTGCTGTTTATCTTTGATTCCTTGTGGAATTCTTGTTGATTGGCAATTCTGATGCACTCTTAGATTTTCCATGGCAAGATCTATGTGTTTTTGAGAATTTTGTTTTATTGTTTTGTCTGCCAGTAACTGCTTAGCTTGTATAGCCAATGTAATAGCTGCCCTTTTCTCTGCAGCTGTTTGGCAAAGTTTAGATTTAGCACAATAAAATTCGACAACCATAGCATGTGAGTGTTGGGTCATGGTATTGATAGCTTGAATATTAAACATGCCTTTTTCTAACGATCGATTTTTATTTTCTTCATATATTGATATTGCCTTTTTTCCGCATGAGATTACATTGTTATATGTTGCTAATATTTCTGCAGTATTCTTAAGCTTGATGTCGATTGGGCTATCGGATTTGTAAGATGCAAGATAAATGCCTGCCTGAGATTTTGCTAGTTCACACAACAACATTTGTTGATGTAAACACATCTGGATTTGGTACTGCGGTATATCTGATTTTAATTGTGCACATTCTTTTTGATATAGATTTACTGCTTCGATTGCCTTTTGGTAACAGGTAGCGCTTGTATAAAACTCTAATTTTTCTTCTGCTGTTTTTGCAATCTCAAAAAAAACGACAGCTTGTGAGTGATTTTTTGCGAAATTGAAATTTTCTAAACACATCACTGTAATGGGTGAGAAGTTCACTTCAAATGTTTTTTGACTTAAAGAAAGGACCTCTTCACACTGCTTGTTTCGTGCATTTATCATCATTGATTCAGCATACTCAAACATTGCCATAGCATCAGTGAAGCTATGGATAGGGCCTTGTTCTTCTATTAAGTTATCTATGTAGCATGCAGAGCCATTCCCTAAGTGTAGAAAATTGAAAGCTACAGCTATTAAAAGCAAAAAATTCTTTTTGCGATATCTCGAAGAAATAATGTTGTTTTGCAATGAACTAATAATAAAACTCATCTGTAAAAATACCTTACTAGACAGGGCCTTTTGAGCCCTAAATAAACATACACATTTGATTCTTTTACTCAAAAAATCAAAACACCTAAACTTAAATTACTCTAACTCAAAAACGTACATAAATCCAATAAAAAAGCTAATTTGCGATCTAGACTAAGTAATCATTTGCAAATTCCAGGGCATGCTTAGACATAAATTTTGTCATTACATCCTAAACCTTAAGGAATTTATAGATGTATGAAACAACAAAAATAGAGGGAGAGTTTTTTGTTCTACGTGCCTATGGTGATATCACCATCAAATATTATGATTACGTTTATCAGCAATCAACAACCCTCTACTGAAATAGAGGGTTTGAAATTATCATCGCACTCAAACTTTCATCACTTCCCCTTCCTCTCAACCTTATGATAAGCTGGGGCATTTACTAACCTACGATATGCAATGTTTTGAAGTCTTATGAACATATTTTCTTTCTTCCGTCGCGAGATTATTACAGCTCTTGAGCAATTGGTTGAGCAAGGGCAATTACCGTCAGGGCTTGATTATACAAAAATCACCGCGGAGCCACCTAAAGAAGTACAGCATGGTGATATTGCAACCAATGCAGCCTTGGTGCTGGCTAAGGCTGCTGGCAAGAATCCGCGTGATATTGCCAGTGCACTTGTCAAAGAATTAATGAACCATCAGTTGACGACGCACTGTGATATCGCAGGACCTGGGTTTGTTAACATTCACATTAGGGATGACTTTTGGCGTGAGTGTTTACTGGAAATTCTCCAACAAGGCCAAGCTTATGGTGACTCTGAGATAGGTCAAGGTCTACCGGTAAACCTTGAGTATGTTTCGGTAAATCCCACCGGTCCAATGCATATCGGGCATTGCCGAGGTGCGGTTTCGGCCGATATCTTAGGGTCATTGCTGCAAAAAGCAGGTTATCAGGTCACCCGCGAGTATTATATTAACGATGCGGGTAACCAGGCAAATCTGCTGGCGCGGTCCGTTCATCTGCGCTACCAAGAGGCTATGGGCTACGTTCCTGAAGGTTTCGGGGAATACTCTGGAGAATATTTAATTCCAGTTGGCCAAAAACTGGCTGCGGAATATGGCAATAAATGGTTAACTGCTCCAGAGTCAGAATGGCTTGATCCAATCCGTACCTTTGCCGTGCAGGAAATGATGGATTTAATTCGCAACGATCTTGCACTTTTAGGTATCCACCATGAGGTGTTTACTTCTGAAAAAGAGATTGTTGCCAAAGGTGAGACAGAGCAAGCCTTCAAGTTTTTGCAAGATCAGGGGTTAATCTATCAGGGAACTTTACCGCCACCAAAAGGCAAGAAAATGGAAAATTGGAATCCAGAAGAGCTCACCTTATTTAAGTCGACAGAATTTGGTGATGACACCGATCGCCCTTTAAAAAAGGCTGACGGTAGCTGGTCTTATTTTGCTGGTGATATTGCCTATCATTGGGACAAAATCCAACGTGGCTTTAAGATGATCATCAATGTTTGGGGAGCAGATCATGTCGGTTATGTGAAGCGCCTCAATGCTGCAGTCCAAGCCCTTAGTCAGGGAAAGGTCCAGTTTGAGATTCAATTGTGTCAGTTGGTTAAATTTATCGACAAGGGCCAACCGGTTAAGATGTCAAAACGCGCCGGCACTTTTATTGCCGTCAATGACGTTGTAGAGCGGGTTGGTAAAGATAGTACGCGGTTTATGATGGTTACCCGCAAAAATGATATGCCCCTGGATTTTGATTTTGCCAAGGTAATTGAGCAATCCAAAGATAATCCCGTGTTCTATGTGCAATATGCTCATGCCCGAGTTTGTTCCGTAAAACGTCACGCTGCCCAGCTATTTCCAGATATGGATATCAGTACATCGGCTTTAGCGCAAACCAATCTGAATATCCTTAAAGAACCTGAGTATATAGCACTTATTAAAGTTCTTACCCAATGGCCGCGCCAAATAGAAGTGGCGTCCCAGGCGAGAGAACCTCATCGCATTGCTTACTTTCTTTATCAAGTTGCCTCCGCCTTCCATACCCTATGGACCCAAGGCAAAGACAAAACAGAACTTCGGTTTCTTGAGCCTGGAAATAAAGCAAAAACTCTGGCACGAGTGGCTCTGCTTGAGGCGGTCGCCATTGTGATTGGCTCTGGCTTGCGCATGATGGGGATAGAGCCCGTACAGGAAATGCGGTAGAAGGAAACGACAAGATGTCTGAAGATCCACAACTATCACAGCTACCACAAGAGTCCACAGCTTTTGCTCAATTCGTTCGTCCGTTAATGGTACGTCGTAACCTTGTGGTAATTTTTGCCTTTTTGTTAGGAACTCTTTGCAGTGGCTATTTCTTTTTTTTCCACATGCAATCACGTCCCCCCGAACATGTGCCTCTCATCAAAGCGGATTTGACTCCTTTTAAGATCCGCCCAGACAACATAGAGCAACCAACTATTCCGCACCAAGACAAACTGGTCTATAATCGTTTAACTCCGGGGGCCCAAAAAGCAAAGATTGAACGCTTACTGCCACCTCCTGAGGAGCCTATTATTTTTAAAGGAGAAAAAAATTTATTACCTGATAACGATAATTTATTAACGCAAGACGATAATTCTTTCTCGGAAAACAATCACACCATCATTATTAAACCTGCTACAGGAGAAGACCTGCATCCCTTAAAAGAGGAAGGATTTCCTTTGCTAAAAGAGATCCCCGCTAAAGCACCAATCAAAACACCCGTAAAAGCACCTGTTGTTAAAGATACGCCTGTCGCGTCAGCAAAGCCTTCTCCAATCTCTTCTCCAACCCTTGTGATTGTGCCTACCCGTAAACCAAAGGCTCCCCAAACAGTACAAACAAAAACTCAGGAGAAGCCTAAAAGCAAACCAGCTACCTCGAACCAATTGCCTGTTTCTCCATTACCGCGAGCAGCAGTTATTATTCCGCGCACTCCACAGTCCCTATATCGCATTCAACTAGCGGCAATGCGCACCCCAACCCTGGCGCGCCAAGAATGGCATCGTTTGCTAGCTATTTCTCCTGATCTAAACCGCCTAAAGCCAGATTTTATTCGCATTGATTTAGGAGCGAAAAGAGGCGTGTTCTATCGTGTGCAAGCAGGTCAATTTAACAACAAAGAGCAAGCCTCAAAGGTTTGCAAACAATTGCAAAAGAATGGCAATAAAACCTCGTGTATGGTTGTGCCTTATGAGAAGAAAGCTTAGAGATGGAAGATATTCTGCACAAAATCCCCTTGATTTTTGCCTATGGAATTCCAATCTTGCTGGCCATTACACTGCACGAAGCAGCCCATGGATTTGTCGCTTGGCGCTTAGGTGATGATACAGCCTATATGTTAGGGAGGGTCAGCTTTAATCCTATCAAGCATATCGATCCCATCGGCACGGTTTTAATACCTGGTATGTTATTGGCGGTAGGGGCACCTTTTCTATTTGGCTATGCCAAGCCCGTGCCGGTCAATTTCCGCCGGCTTAACAATCCGCGACGGGATATGGTGCTGGTTGCGGTAGCCGGACCTTTGACAAATATTTTTCTAGCCTTTGTTTCTGCTGTTTTACTAAAAATAGTTTGGGAGCTTTTTGCTCCTGATACATATAGTGTTATCCAAGAACCACCCGGGTATACGCTGATGCTGATTTTACTATCATGTCAAGTTTCCATCTTTTTAAATATTCTCTTAGCGATCTTCAATATGTTGCCATTACCGCCCTTAGATGGAGGACGAGTAGCTGTAGGACTTCTACCCCGCAGCCTAGCAATGGCCCTTGCCAAGCTCGAGCCCTATGGCTTTATGATTCTTATTGGATTTATGTTTGTTCTGCCGTATCTGTTACGCCAGGTTGGAATTGCCTTTAGCCCTTTTGTTATGTTGTTATTACCGATTGTCGATGTCATCACTGAGTTTATTTTAGCACTGGTAGGATTAAGCTAAAAACACCCGCCTATTGTAGCAATTTTTAGCCTGATGTCTTCCACTTCAGCTATAGCTGAATCAATGAATTATTCTCTCTTTTAAAAATTAAGTGAGTGTAACTAATCTGTGTTTTGGAGAAGCACCTCCTAGGGTTGCACTTCACTGTTGAATGGGTGCTAACTCAGCTTACAAAAGAACATACGTCGCAAGGCCTAAGAAAATCGAAAATCCTAGAATATCAGTAGTGGTGGTGAGCATCGGTCCAGCGCTGATGGCAGGGTCCATGCCGAAACGTTGAATAATGATTGGCATGCAGATACCTGCTAATCCCGACCACAGCATGATACAAAGAATGGCTATACCTAGCACCAGACTTAGACTGAGGTCATGTAACCATAAATAAACAATAACACTTAGAGTAATAGCGAAGACAGCTCCGTTCAAAAGCCCGACCATTAATTCTTTGCCAATCGCTTGCCAGGTATTGGTTGTCATTAGTTCTCTTGTGGCTAGAGCGCGTACGGTCACTGTTACTGTTTGCATACCTGAATTACCACCCATGGCGGCAACAATAATCATCAAAAAAGAGAGGGCAACTTTTTCTTCTATCGATTCTTGAAATTGGGAAATAACGCTGGAAGCAATGAGGGTACTGAGGAGAGTAACAATAAGCCAACGAGAGCGCCAATACGATGTATGAGGGATTGGCGCATTAAAGTCTGACTCACGCACACCAGCCAAGTGCATAATATCCTCTTCTGCTTCCTCATCGATGACATTCACAACATCATCGACCGTGATCATACCAACAAATCGCCCCTTAGCATCAATGACTGGTGCGGATAATAATGCGTAGTGTCGGAAGAGTAATGCGACCTCTTCTTGGTCCATAGTGACCGGAATGGTGCGTAAATCTGTGGTCATCACCTCACCTGTTGAGGTGGTTGGGTTTTGTCGCAAAAGTGTGTCTAAAGAAATCACGCCAATAGGATGATGGCGGGGGTCAACGACATATATATTGTAAAAGGTATCTGGTAAATCCTGAGTATCGCGGATAAAGTCAATTACTTCACTTACCGTCCAAAAGGCTGGCACACTGACCAGCTGACGTTGCATCAGTCGGCCAGCACTATCTTCAGGATAGGATAAACCTTCTTCCAACATGGCGCGCTCTGGGGCGGCAACTTGGGTTAAAACCGCCTTTTGTTGGGACTTGTCGAGGTCTTCGATCAGATGAATGGCATCGTCCGTATCAAGGCTAGTTACCGCATTGGCCATGCGCTTTGGCCCCAAAATAGTAAACACTTCTTCACGGACGGGATCTTCAAGATAAGTTAGAATTTCAGGATCTATCCGGTGTTTAATCAAATTTAGATATTGTTGACGTGGATCAGGATCTAGCTTCGTGATCAAGTCGGCCATATCCGCAGCATGGAGAGGGGCCGTTAATTCTTCTATTTTTGTCAGATGTTGAGTTGCAAGGTTGAAAGTTATCTCTTCCAACAGCCCTGAAGAGACACCGTATAAAGGTGATGCTCCCTTGGAATGGTTGTTTGGTGAAGGATTCCTATCCTTATGCATTTAAGCGACCTGTTCGGTCTTTATGGCAAGAGGGAATTGCTGATGTCGTTCTACATCGACGCAAGCGATAGCTGACATATTAACAATGGCTCTGACCGTTGCTGAGGGAGTGAGAATATGTCCTGCTTGACCGAGACCAAGTAAAATGGGTCCTACAGGTTGGCAGTCGCCAATAGCCTTGACCATGTTGTAAGAAATGTTGGCAGCGTCTAAATTGGGCATGACCAATAGATTGGCTGAGCCTTGCAGCTTGGAATTTGGGAAAAGACGATTGCGGATTTCGGGAATAATTGCAGTGTCTGCGCGCATTTCACCCTCAACCTCTAGGTTAGGGTCCATCTTTAAGGTAAGCTCTCGGGCCTGTTGCATTTTTTGTGCTGTGGCAGAGGGATGGGAACCAAAATTCGCGTGAGAGATCATGGCAACTTTTGGGGTAAGACCAAAGTGCCGGACTTGCTCAGCCGCTAGAATAGTCATTTCAGCAATTTCTTGTGCGCTGGGATCGTCATTGACATAAGGATCGCAGAAGAAAAAAGCTCCTTTATCTGAGACTAAAATCGTTAAGGCAGCCGTGATTTTGACGCCAGGACGCGTACCTAGAATGGGCAGCATATAGCGTAAATGGCGCTTGAAACGGCCTACAGGTCCGGCGAGCATGGCATCAGCTTCTTTACGGTTCACCATCATAGCGGCGATAACTGTAGTGTTGGTGCGAATTATTTCACGTGAAACATCGGGGGTGATTCCCTGGCGTTGGGTGAGGGCGTGGTAACCCTCCCAATATTCACGGTAGCGTGGATCACTTTGGGGATCTACTAATTCAAAGTCTTTATCGATTTCAAGGCGTAGGCCGAGCTGTTTGATACGATGGGTAACCACGTCATGTCGTCCGATAATGATAGGTTGTGCTAACCCTTCATCGACCACTACTTGAATTGCTTGCAAAATCCGACGATCTTCGCCTTCTCCATAGGCCAACCGTTTTGGATTTTTGCGGGCACGAGAAAATACCGGTTTCATTACAAGACTGGAGCGGAAAACAAACTCAGTGAGTCTATGCCGATAGGCTTCAAAATCTTCAATGGGTCTAGTGGCAACCTTAGTGTCCATGGCAGCCTTTGCGACTGCTGGAGCAAGCTCGATAATAAGGCGAGGATCAAAGGGTTTGGGGATGATATAATCTGGTCCAAACCGGAGTTCTTCGCCATTATAGGCATTGGCAACAATGTCGGAAGGCTCTGCTTTTGTCAAAGCAGAAAGGGCGTGGACACAGGCCATTTTCATTTCTTTGTTAATGGTCGTAGCCCCTACATCAATAGCGCCACGGAAGATAAATGGGAAACATAGTACATTGTTGACCTGGTTAGGATAGTCAGAACGACCTGTCGCAATAATGGCATCAGGGCGTACTTCCTTGGCTGCCTTAGGATCAATTTCTGGAATAGGATTGGCTAACGCCAAAATCAATGGTTTTGGAGCCATTGTTTTGATCATGTGTGGCTTTAACAAATTACCTGATGAAACCCCTAAGAAAATATCAGCTCCGTCCATTGCATCTTCTAGGGTGCGAGCTTCTGTCTTTTGCGCATATTTTTGTTTGTAGGGATTGTCCAAACCGGGGCGCCCTTCATAGACAACGCCTTGCCGGTCACACATTAGGACATTTGTCTTTTTCAGACCCATGGTGACTAACAGATCAAGGGTAGCAATGGCTGCGGCACCCGCGCCTGAGCAAACTAACTTCACGTTGGATAAGGATTTTTTAACGAGCTCCAAGCCGTTTTCAATAGCAGCAGAAGCGATAATAGCAGTACCATGTTGGTCATCATGAAAGACTGGAATTTTTAGGCGTTGTTTTAGTTTCTCTTCGACTTCAAAACATTCTGGGGCTTTGATATCTTCTAAATTGATCGCACCAAAAGTGGGCTCTAGGCTGGCGATAATATCAACTAGTTTTCCAGGGTTTTTTTCGTCGATCTCAATATCAAAAACATCAAGTCCGGCAAATTTTTTGAATAATACTGCTTTGCCTTCCATGACGGGCTTTGAAGCTAAGGGGCCGATATCGCCAAGTCCTAGCACGGCGGTCCCATTGGTAATGACCGCGACAAGGTTTGAGCGTAAGGTTAATTCGCAAGCTTGTCCCGGATCGCTGACAATTTCCTCGCAGGCATAAGCAACACCTGGTGTATAGGCGAGAGCCAAATCTCGCTGGGTAGATAAGGGTTTAGTTGCAACGGTGGCTAACTTGCCTGCGCGTGGGCGACGGTGATATTCTAAAGCGCTTTCTCTGAAATCGGTACTCATTTTAAGAAACTGTCCTACTTGTAAAAATCCTCAGAAGGTTTTGAAAGTATAGCATTTTCTAAAGGTTGGCTGGCTTTTTTTGACAATAGAAGGCAAATAAAATCTAGATTTTTGACAGAAACCCTATAGAATAAGGGGATGAAAATAGACGATAACGAGTGCCCATGCATACTTTAGCTCTAACCTGGGATGACTTATCTCAAGCATCCAAGCTTCTCGCTCGAAAGTTGGCAGCCACTCAAGTTCAATGGGATGCGATGGTGGCGGTCACCCGTGGTGGGCTCATCCCGGCAGGCCTTATATCTCACGAGCTGGATATACGTCATATTGAAACCATTTGTATTGCCAGTTATGAAGAGTCGACGCGCATCCAAAGGATGCCGAAGGTCATCAAAAATTTGTCGCAAAAATGGCCAAATGTGTTGGTGATTGATGACTTAGTAGACACCGGTAAAACTTTTCAACTGGTTCAGAAAATGCTTCCCCAAGCTCAGTATGCAGCGCTCTATGCCAAGCCGAAAGGTTTGAATGTGGTGAACCATTATGTGCGAGAAGTAACACAAGATACCTGGATTGTTTTTCCGTGGGAAACATCACCATTGACCGCTGCCTCGAATATTTGCCATGATGATATTGATAAACGACGCTTAAGATTACAAGAGGATAGAGTTTGACATGATTACAGTCAAATTACCTGACGGCAGTCAGCGAGACTATGCAAAAGGTACTACAGGATTACAAATTGCTGAAAGCATTGGCAAAAAATTAGCCAAAGATGCGGTGACCATTCGGGTAAATGGTGAATTGCTAGACTTAACCATGTCTTTGGAAGAAAATGCTGACATTGCTATTATTACGCGTGAGAGTGCCGAAGGGTTGGAATTACTGCGTCACGATGCGGCTCATGTGATGGCTGAAGCTGTTAAAGAGTTGTATCCGGAGACCCAAGTAACCATTGGTCCTGCAATTGAAAATGGATTTTATTACGACTTTTATCGTGAAGAATCTTTTACACCTGAAGATTTAGAAAAAATCGAACAGCGTATGTGTGAGATTGTTGATCGTGATGAGGTTATAACGCGAGAAGTGTGGGACCGGAACGAAGCAGTTCAGCATTATAAAGGACAAGGCGAAATTTTTAAGGCAGAGATAATTGCTGCCATTCCCGCTGAGCAACGGATAACTTTCTATCGCCAGGGGAAATTTCTGGATCTTTGTCGTGGTCCGCATTTACCATCGACCGGCAAGCTCGGCAAATCTTTCAAGCTTATGAAACTAGCTGGGGCTTATTGGCGAGGTGACTCGAACAATCCCATGCTGCAAAGAATTTATGGCACGGCTTGGGCTAATGACAAACAGCTCAAGGCTTACTTATATCAATTGGAGGAAGCCGAAAAGCGTGACCATCGCCGCCTAGGGCGCGAAATGGGATTGTTTCATATGCAAGAGGAAGCCCCAGGCAGTATTTTCTGGCATCCCAAGGGTTGGCAGATGTATCTCACGTTGCAGAATTACATGCGGCATCGTTGGCGGGAGCATGGTTATCGTGAAATCAATACACCGATTCTGGTGGATCGGCAGCTATGGGAACGCTCAGGCCACTGGGATAAGTTTCAAGAACATATATTCTCGTTGAAAACGGAACATGAGAAACATTATGCTTTGAAACCGATGAATTGTCCTTGCCATGTTGAAGTGTTTCGTCAAGGCATGAAAAGTTATCGTGATTTGCCATTACGTTTAGCTGAGTATGGCTGCTGCCATCGTAATGAACCTTCTGGGGCCTTATTTGGATTGATGCGTGTACGGGTTTTTGCGCAAGATGATGCCCATATTTTTTGTACCCCTGAACAAATTTTACAAGAAACAAAAGATTTTTGTACAATGTTGTTGGATGTTTATAAGGATTTTGGCTTTGAAGATGTGCGCATCCGTTTTTCAGATCGCCCGGAAACTCGTGTGGGTTCCGATGAAACCTGGGATCGCGCGGAGGCCGCTCTTAAAGAGGCAGCAGATAGTTCAGGTATTGAGTATGATCTGAATCCGGGAGAAGGGGCTTTTTATGGGCCAAAGCTTGATTTTGTGTTGCGTGATGCCATTGGTCGTGAATGGCAGTGTGGGACTTTGCAGCTTGACTTTATTCTACCAGAACGTTTAGGGGCGACCTATATTGGGGAAGATGGACAAAAGCATTTTCCCGTAATGTTGCACCGGGCCATCTTTGGATCTCTTGAGCGATTTTTAGGAGTTTTGATTGAGCACTACGCCGGTCATTTTCCTCTATGGCTTGCACCATTACAGGTTGTAGTTGCGCCAATTACCAATGATTTTGATGGATATGGCACAGAAGTTGCACAAGAATTGAGACAAGCAGGGTTGAGAGTCGAAACAGACTTGCGTAATGAGAAAATTGGTTATAAGATTCGTGAATTGAGTCTGCAAAAGGTTCCCGTTATTTTAGCTGTTGGGCAACGTGAAATGGACAATCGTACGGTGGCTATTCGTCGGCTTGGGAGTAAAGAGCAAAAATTTGTGCCCCTAAATCAAGCTATTAGTGATTTGAAAAATGAAGCCTTGGGACCACTGCACACTATGTTATAATGGTGTTTAGTTAATTTTGAAATTTTAAAGGAGAAGACCTATATCCAATTCGCGTTCACCTCACGGGCGGCCAGATTCTGATCAGCCTCGTGTTAATAAGCAAATTTCTGTACCCCAAGTTCGTCTTATCGATGAAAATGGCAA
>SDBT01008133.1_pt1 | contig 17182 bp, 18 predicted proteins | sample 2277101 | NCBI WGS metagenome assembly SDBT01 (sample SAMN10404973, study PRJNA504765) | marine sediment metagenome | isolation source: marine sediment core GS10_PC15, 103 cmbsf | place: Arctic Ocean: Southern Knipovich Ridge | collected 2010
TATTCAATTATCGTCATTCTAGGTGGCATTATGTCCTTTAGATGGGCGGATAGCACTATATCACTTTATATGGAAATTCTACTTGGAACTTTTTTATTTATAAATTCTATTTTTTTAATGAAAGAAAATCTTTATTTATTTTTAATAGCTTTTGTCGTAACTACTATACTTGCAATATTTTACAGCTATAATTTTTCAAAAACACATAGCTTTTTTCAAATTTTATTAGCTATGATTTCTTTTTTTATGATTGGATACAACCTTTTAAAAATATCAAGATTTAAAACTAAATAAAAAAATCGAGCAAACCTTGCGTTTTGCTCGATTTAAATGTAAGTCTTTAAAAATTAACTAAAAAGGTTAAGCTTTAGCTTTTCTTTTTCTTCTTACTTTTGTTTTTTTAGCAGCTTTTCTTTTAGCTGGCTTTTTCGCTACTTTTCTTTTTGCAGTTTTTCTTTTAGCAGTTTTTTTAGCAACTTTTCTTTTAGCTACTTTTCTTTTTGCAGTTTTTTTAGCAACTTTTCTTTTAGCTACTTTTCTTTTAGCTGGCTTCTTAGCAGCTTTTCTTTTTTTTCGTTTTAACATAGATGCCTCCTTGTAAAATTTTCTATGTTAAAAGTAATCAGGGTTGCCCCTTTTGAATATGATTACTTCTTATATTCTTAATATAATATTTTTTTTAAATAAAAACAAATTTATTTCTTGATTTTATTTATTAAGTCATTATTAAGTCTGAAACGTTAATATTAATAACGCCCTGAGGTAATCTTCTGAAGGCTTTTTTTTCTAATTAAAAAAAAATAAAAAAAAATAATTTATTTATAAAATTAGTTATGTTTTTTATCAGTTTTTTTTAAATTATTCAATTAAATGATAAATTAACATCTAATTTATAATCGATCTTTTGATAAAGATAATCAATTTAAATAATCCTTTTATTTTTAGGATTTATTATAGGAACCTTATAATAAATAATTATATTATTTTAAAAAGATATTTAGTTTTAGGAAATTAATAAAAAATAAGTTCTTTTAATTACTTCAATAATTAAAAGAACTTACCTTATTGATGACTATTTCTTTTTGTTTTTTCCTGGAAGAAAGCTTTTCCAGTTAACAAAAGCATAAATACCACTTAGTCCAATTAGGATATATAAAACTCTATCTATCCACATTTTACCAAATATGTATTCAATTATATTAAAATCAATAGCAAAAAAACCTAAGTTAATTCCACCAAAGATTAATAAAAATAACGCTACTATATTAATTTTCTTCATTTTTCTATCCTTGATTTTGAGTTTCCCCATAATTCTACTAGTGACATAACGTATGTTATTATTCAAGTATTTTTTTTAATTCATTTTTATAAAACACTGATTATTATAAATTTATATTGTAATTAATTTTAAGTGGTTTTATTTTAAATATAAATTAACTAAGAAAATTATGAATAGCCCACTTGCTGATTATTTAAGACCAAGCTCTTTTTCGGAGGTAAAAGGTCAAGATGAAGCTGTTGGATCTAATAGCTTAATTAGAAAAAGTATAGAAAATAAAAAACCAATTTCTTTTTTGTTATTTGGTCCCCCAGGAGTTGGTAAAACAACTATTGCTAAATTATACGCAAAAGAATTTGATTACAAATTTATTAATTTAAGCGCAGTTTTCTGCTCTATAAGTGAAATAAAGAAAATAATTTATGATACTAAAGAAAAACCTCTTTTAAATAAAAGAACAATTCTTTTTATTGATGAAATCCATAGATTCAATAAAGCTCAGCAAGATATCTTTTTACCATTTATTGAAGATGGGACTATAATTTTAATTGGGGCAACATCTGAAAACCCAAGTTTTTCTTTAAATAACGCACTGCTCTCTAGATTAAGAATTATCGAGTTAAAACCATTAAATCCTAAGAGTTTATCTCAAATAATTAATAGATATGAAGAAAAGATCAAACCACTGAATTTAAGCATAGAAGCACAGCAATACTTAATAGATCTATCTTCTGGAGATGCGAGATACCTTTTAAACATGATAGAAAACATTGAAAACTTAAATAAAGATAAATTAGATATTAAAGATATTGAAAAAATCCTGCAAAAAAGAGCTATTAATCATGATAAAAATTCAGATTTTCATTTTAATTTGATATCAGCACTTCATAAGTCAATTAGAGGCTCTGATGTAAACGCATCTATTTATTATCTAACTAGAATGTTAAATGCTAAAGAAGATCCAAAATACATAATTAGACGACTTATTAGAATTGCATCAGAAGATATCGGTCTTAGTGATCCAAGCGCTCTTAAAATAACAATAGATGCTATGAATGCATATCAAATATTAGGTTCCCCCGAAGGTGAGTTAGCAATTGCGCAGGCTGTAATATACTTAGCACTATCTCCTAAAAGTAATTCTGTTTATTTAGCTTATAATAAAGCAAAAGAAGCAGCAAATAAGACATCTCACATTCCCCCACCTAAAAATATATTAAATGCCCCTACAAAAGTAATGAAAGATCTAGGATATTCAAAAGACTACATATATGATCATGATGAAAAAGATAGCATATCTTCTCAAAAATTCTTACCGGATGAAGTATTAGATAAAAATTTTTACAATCCAAAAGAAAGAGGGTTTGAAAGAGATCTATTAAAAAGAATAAAATACTTTGAAAAACTAAGAAAATCCAAGAATAATCTTTAATAATTCCTTATATTAACTTGTATATAAAGTTTACATTAGTTATATTTTCATCTCCGAAAGGGAAAAATTAAGGAATTTAAATGTTAGAATTATTACATCGTAAAAATAAAATATCAATTAATGACTATGATTATAAACAAGATATAAATATAAGACTTTTAGTATCTAGCTTGTCTGTAGATGAATTAAATGTTTTAGAAGAATTATTATATAGTTCTATTAAAACTAATTTGAAAGATTTATCTGATAATTTAGATATTGATAAAAACACTCTTTTATTAGCATTAGAAAAATTTTCAAAGGTAAATTTTTTAACTATTGAGAATGAAAATATTTTAATTGATAAAAAAGCAAGAAAATATTTTGAATTTGAATATTCTAGATTTGAAGATGGCTTTAAAGCTGATCTATTATTTTTTCAAGTATTACTACAAAAAATTCCGATTCATATTTTGCCTGTTTGGTACTCGCTTCCTAGAACTTCCAATAATATTTTCAAATCAATTATAGAAAAATACTTATCAACTCCAAATATTTTAAAAAGACATATTGAAGATATAAAATATGAAAACACTATTTTTGAAAATATTTTAAATGATTTATATAACTCTAAAAACTATGAGTTAGATTCAATTGAAATCCAAAAAAAATATAATTTTACAAGAGAAGAATATTTAGAAATAATCCTATTTTTAGAATTTAATTTTGCCCTAACTTTAAAATACAAAAAAACAGATGATGCATGCATTGAAGTGATAACTCCAATTCAGGAATATCAAGAGTATCTTTTGCATTTAAAAAACACTCTTCCTGATACCATCCCTAATACCAAAGACTTAATTAAAAAAAGAGATTCTGATTTTGGTTTTGTAGAAGATATGACAAGCATTTTAAATATGTCCAAAAAAACATTACCTTTAGATACTGTAAATGAAAATCTAAAAAAAGAACTTAATTTAAAAGATCCAAAAATAAATGTTAGTAAAACTTATTTAGATTCTGTAATCTTTAGACTATTAAACTTAAAATTCATAGAACAAATAGATAACAACATCTCAATAACAGATAATGGAAATTTGTGGCTTGAATTTGATTTAGAAAACAAAGCTCTTCATTTATATAACCATCAATTATATACATTTGATCAAGAGGACCTTCCTTATAAATTATTTAATGAAAAAGCTATTAGAGAAGCAGAAAAAAGCATTTCAAATATATTAAAATCTTCTTGGGTATATTTTGATGATTTTATTGATTCAGCTTTAGCTCAACTTTCTGATGACAAGCAGATGAAATTAATTTCACTTGGTAAAATTTATAAATACAATATACCTACCTATACTAAAGAAGAAAAAAGATTTATAAAAAAAGTTATCTTTGAAAAGTTATTTGAATCCGCTATAGTATCAATAGGTTCGATCAAACAAAAAGATTGTTTTAAAATAACAGACTTTGGAAAGACTCTTTTTGATATTTAATTAGATTCTTTTTAATATAAACTTAAAAACAAAAAAAACATGTCAAAAGATCTAGTTTCAAATAAAAAAGCATTTTATGATTATGAGATATTAGATACTTTTGAAGCTGGAATTGTTCTTGTTGGATCAGAAATTAAATCTTTAAAAGATCATACAGGATCTTTACAAGATTCATATGTAATAATTAAAAAAAACGAACTTTTTGTAGAAAATCTATATATAGCTCCTTACAAATTTTCCAAGGCCTTTCCTCATGAAGAAAGAAGACAAAGAAAATTATTAATGCATAGACATGAAATAGATAAAATTGCAAAAAAAACAAAAGAAAAAGGTTTTAGTATTATTCCTCTTTCTATCTATTTAAAAAAAGGCAAAGCAAAAATTAAAATAGCAATTGCAAAAGGAAAAAAAGCTTTTGATAAAAGAGCTAAAATGAAAGAAAAAGAAGATAAAGCCTCTCTTAGAAAAATATTTTAATATTCTATCTTTATTTCAATAATATTCTTGACTAGGATCATAAATTTAAGTATCTTTAGTTGTTTAGATGATGAATTTATGAGGTAATAAACAAATGAAAGCTGTAATTTCTAAAAATGAACTAGTATCACTTATTGGAAAAATACAAAGTATTGTAGCTAACAAACCCGCTATTCCAGCTCTATCTAATATTTTAATTGAAGCTGTAGATGATCAACTAATTTTAAGTGCAACTGATCTTACAACTTCTATGAGATGTTATGCTGAAGCTAAAGTAATAGAAGAAGGATCAATAGCTCTTCCAGCAAAAAGATTTTTTCAACTAATTAGAGAACTTACATCTCCACAAATAAAAATTAGCATGAAAACACCAGAGTTAGTTGAAATCACATCGATATCGTCACTTTTTAAAATAAATGGAATGCAAAAAAGTGAATTCCCTTCCCTTCCAGATGTAGCAGGGGCAATGCAAATCAGAATTCCATCTAATAAATTAAAAGAAATGATCACAAAAACATATTTTGCAGCAGCAAGAGAAGACAGTAGATATGTTTTAAATGGAATATATCTAAATATTAATAATTCTAAAGCTACTTTAATTGGAACAGATGGAAAAAGACTTTCTAAAATAACATCAATGATAGATGTAGATAGATCTTTTCAAGGATCATATATCTTGCCTTTAAAAGCTTCAGAAGAAATGATCAAAATGCTAAGTGATGATGAGCAAATGGTTAATTTTTCACTTATGCATGATAAAGTATTTTTAGAAAAAGGCAATTTAACCCTAATAACTAAATTATTATCAGGTGAATATCCAGATGTTGAAAGAGTAATACCAGAAAACACACCAATACAAGTAAAACTACATAGAGAAGAGCTTATAACACTTCTTCGTCAAGTTTCCTTATTTACAACCGATTCTTCTAGCTCTGTTAGATTTATCTTTGATGAATCTGAGCTTAGACTTACAGCAACATCTTCTAACATTGGTGAAGGTAATGTTTCTATGCCTGTTGATTTTAGTCATGAAAGATTTGAAATAGCATTCAATCCTCATTACTTTATGGATATTTTAAGACATAGCAAAGATGAAACAATAAATTTTGCTCTACAAGATTCTTTTAACCCAGGAATTATAACAGATTCTTCATCGGCTTTATTTGTCATAATGCCAATGAGATTAAATGAATTATCTCAAAGTATAGAAGATGCAAATCAAGACACTGTGCTTACGTAATTTTAGAAATTTTTCTTCTTTAAATATTAAATTTACCCCTGGTATAAATTTAATATTTGGAGAAAATGCAATTGGTAAGACATCCGTTTTAGAAGCTCTCTATTTAATTTCTTGTGGCAGGTCTTTTAAAACTTCTAATCTCGCAGAACTAATAAATGAAAAAAAATCTTTTTTCTATATAGAAGCTGAAATATTAAAAGATAATATTCTGCAAAGAATCAAAATATACTATGATCAAAAAACAAAAAAAATAGAGTTTAATAAAACAAAATATCTATCTTTTAATAATCTTTTAGGGATAATGCCACTTATCTTATATCTCCCACAAGATTGTGACTTAATAACTTCCAAACCAAATATAAGAAGATCATTTTTAAATTTACATTTAGCTCAAAAAGACCCTCTTTACGTTCATCATTTAATTAGATTTACAAAAGCTTTAAAACAAAGAAATTATCTACTTAAAAAAAGAGATGAAAAAAATCTTTTTTGTTTTGAAGATATATTAATCAATTCAGCTAGTTATATTACTTACCAAAGGAAATTATTTTTGGAAGAGTTAAATAACCCTCTTCAAAAAAACATAAAAAATTTATCTAAAAACATTTCTAATTTACAAATTAAATACTTATCTTCTATTCAAGAGATAAACTCTGTAGACTCTATTAAATCTTTTTATAGAAATCTTTTGAAAAAAAATAGAAAAAAAGAGTTAGATTTCAAATGCACTCTTTTTGGTCCACATAGAGATGAAATACTATTTATGACAGATGATAAAATATCTAAACAATTTTCATCGGAAGGACAGAAAAAAGCTATTATTTCAGCTTTAAAATTATCAGAATATGAACTTTTAAAGTCTAAATTACAGCAAAGCCCCCTATTTGCAGTTGATGACTTTGGGGTGCATTTAGACACAAAACATAAAGATCTTTTAAAATCAAAAATAGAAAAGATACCCCAAGTCTTTATTACAATGCCCAATATTGAAAAATTTAATAATGCAAATATTATTGATCTAAAATCTTTAAATTAAAATAATGATAGGTTTTATTAATATCAAAATCTATTTCAATTGATTTAAATAAGCACTTCCTAAATCAAAAGAAGACTTATCTTTAGATTTATAAATATCTAATATTTGATTGGATAGTTTTTTGCCTAATTGAACCCCCTCTTGATCAAAAGAGTTGATATCCCAAAGAAACCCTTGAAAGGCTATTTTATGCTCATAATAAGCTAATATAGCTCCAATGGTATAAGGAGTTAATTTATCTAATAAAAGAATGCTATTTACTCTATTTCCTAAAAAATTCTTGTTTAAATTTTCATCTTTTTTGCCTTTTGCAAGGGCAATAGATTGAGCAAATAGATTAGAAAGTAGTTTTTCTTGAGATGTTGTGTTATCTACCATTTCATCAATATTATAAATAGAATTTTTAAAACCAATAAATTCAATTGGTACTATATCTGTTCCTTGATGAAGTAATTGAAAATATGAGTGCTGAGCGTTCGTTCCAATATCTCCAAACACTAAAGGTCCCGTTTTAAAATCAACTTCTTTTCCATCTTTTGTAATGGATTTTCCATTTGATTCCATATCAAGTTGTTGCAGATGGGTTGGGAAATATAATAAAAAATGAGAATAAGGAATTACTGAAATTGAGTTGTAGTTTAAAAAGTTTCTGTTCCATATGCCTATTAAAGCAGAAAAAAGAGGTAGATTTTTTTCAATATTAGTATCAAGAGCAATTTTATCCATAGAATTTGCTCCTTTTAATATTTCTATATATTTATCAAAACCAATAGCAAATGATAAAACAACTCCTCCTACCATAGATGTAGCTGAATATCTACCTCCTATATAATCCCAAATATAAAAAGATTCTAAATATTTACTTTTATCATCCATTTTAGAATCTTTAGCTGTTACTGCAATCATATGATCTTTAGGATTAAGTCCTTTTTTTATAAGAGCATTTTTTACAAATTCTTCATTAGTTAAAGTTTCAATAGTAGTACCAGATTTAGATACTGTAATGAATAAAGACTTTGTAAGATCTACTTTGGAAAGTATGTTTAAAGCCTCATCTGGATCTACATTAGATATAAAATATATATTTTTATCTTCTTTTTGATAAGCGCTCATTGCATGAACTAACGCTTTAGGTCCTAAAAAAGAACCTCCTATTCCTATTTGGATAATATTTTCAAATTTATCATCATTTTCATTTATAAATTTTTCTAGTTTTTGAATTTCTAAATATGCTAAATCACTTGCTTTTTTAGCTTCTGTTTCTTCATTTCTATTTTCAAATATATCTCTTAGAGCAGTATGTAAAACAGCTCTTTCTTCAGATTTGAAATTTTCAATATAATTAACGATTTTTCCATTTTGCATATCTTTCATTTTATCTATTGCATCAGAATCTTTTGCTAAAGAATTTAATTGATTAATTACATCTTCGTTTACCCTTTGTGACGAGTAGAGATATTTAATATTCATATTTTCAATTTTAAAGTCTTCAATCCTTTTTTTTGTGTAGATACTCTCATCTGTTAAATCGATTGGATTATTTGCTAGCTCTTTTAATTTTAAATAACTTTTGTAAGATATAAATTTACTCATTTAAATGCCTTTATGTTTTTATACTCAACTTATTTAAAGGATATGTTTTTTGAATTATATTTTAAATATTTTTTTAAATTGATCAAAATTGTTAATTTTTTATATTATGTTACTTATGCTTTTACGGGGTATAGCGCAGCTTGGCTAGCGCGGCTGGTTTGGGACCAGTAGGTCGGGGGTTCAAATCCCTCTACCCCGATTGGCTACTTCTCAAATTTATGAAATCTAATATCTTTTCCTTTAGAGACCCAAAGAGACTTAAAATAAGAAGAACCATAGTTTTCTAAATTTGTTAAAAAGTAAGGTTCTTTATATAGACTTTTTAACTTCGCATCTAAAATATTTTTAATAATTTCATTCGAATAATTTTTATCGTCTGTTACTATAATAATATTGCATTTATCGATTAGTACTCTTTTCATTTCTAAAATAAATTCTTTTTTAATTAACCTATTTTTTTCATGCTTTGTTTTAGGCCAAGGATCAGGAAAATTTATATATATTTGAAAAATACTGTTATTTTTTAAATAATACTTAGTAAATGTTTTAGCTTCACCTAATACTATAAATAGATTATCTACATTTTCATTATGCATTTTAACCCAAATTTTTCTAGCTCTTTGAAAGTCCATTTCAATAGCTATAAAATTAATATTTGGATTTTTTTTTGCTTTTTGTACTATCCACTCACCATTACCGGAGCAATACTCTACATGCAATCGATTGTTATTTTTGAAATATATTTTTTCTTTAAAATTTGAATGCTCCTCGTAATTACCAGGTACATATAGAAGTCTATTTATAATAATAGGCCTTCTGTCTTCAAATTTAAAAGGTATAATTAAATCAGATTTTTTCATAGCAGAACTATTATAATAAATTAGATTTAATATTTCGAAGTTATTTTTTTTTTAAATTTGCTTGAAGATTAAAAAAATAAATTGCTACTATGCATTTTAAAGATTAAAATTTAAGGAGATGCAATATATATGAAACAATCGAGAAAAAAGTATTTAACATTTTTTTTAACTTTTTTAATAAGCAATGTTTTTGCAGCTCCGTCTAAATTAACTTTTCAAGATAAATTCACATCTACCCTAAATCTAAAAGAGATATTTTTAGCATCCCCTATTATTTATGTAGTTTTAGCTATTATGTCTGTAAGTGCTTTTACAATATGGATACTATGTTTGGTTACTTTTAGAGAAAAAAACAATATAAGATCATCTTTTAAAAAAACTCTTAGAAACCATCTATTAAAAAAAGATTTTGATAAAGCCTTAAACTACTGTGAAAATAATAATAATATCTTTTCGTCTATCATATCATCCGCACTTCAATCTAGATCACATGGTCCTCAGTTTATATCTGACTCTATGAAAGCAAAAGGACAAAGATATGCAGCTAAATTTTGGCAAAGAATCTCTTTATTAAATGATATTGTGGTAATAGCACCTATGCTAGGACTATTAGGCACTGTAATTGGTATGTTTTATGCTTTTTATGATATGAATAGATCAATTGATTCAATATCTGCTTTATTTGATGGGCTAGGCATTGCAATTGGAACCACAGTAGCTGGGCTTATTGTTGCAATTATAGCTATGATTTTTCATGCAACATTGAAGTTTAGACTTATAAAAGTACTTAATTTAGTAGACAGTGAAGCTCACTCTCTTAGCTTTTTAATACACACAAAAACTAAAAGAAAAACTTCAAAAGAGGCTTAAAAAATATGAGTTTAATACCTGAAGATAAATTAAAATCTAGTTCAGTATTTAATTTTGCACCTATGATAGATTTTTTATTTTTAATGCTTGCATTCTTTGCAACGCTTGCTGTTTCAAGAGCTTCTTTATATGATACTAAATTAAATTTAGTACAATTAAAATCAGAAGAAGGATCTAACCCAATACAACAAGCAGACGAGCCTTTTCAAATAAATTTAAGCGTTACAGATACAGGCTCCTATAAGTGGATTACAGATATTCAAACTTATCCAATGGATAATATTCAAAGAATTCAAAAAGAACTTCATCATCAACATGAAATCGGCCTTCTTCCAATTGATAAAACTCAGACTAAAGTATTACTTCATATTGACAAAGAGGCCCATTGGGAATCTGTTGCAAAGCTTATTTTCGCTATTAGAGAAGAGGGATTTGATGCATTCCCAATATATGAACATGATGGGCGTTTAAATATAAATGATAAACATTAAAAAAAAGTGTTAAAACACTCCACTCTTGACTAAAAGAGAAAAAATCTCTAAATTTATATAATATTTTCTTGCCCAGGTGGTGGAATTGGTAGACACGCCAGACTTAGGATCTGGTGCGGTAACGTGTGAAGGTTCGAGTCCTTTCCTGGGCAATTTATAAAAAACTATTTATTATCATTTATTAAAAAGATACTAATCTTTTTTTTCTTTTGTTATATTTTGCAAGCTTTTCAAAGCCTATTTTTTTTAATATTTGTCTAGCTTTTTTAAATTCACGAATCAAATTACTTGGATGATGAGCGTCAGCATTAATTAATACTGATATATCTTTTTCTTTTATTTTTTTTAAAATCTCAATCGAAGGATATTGCTCTTTACATGGGAAAAAAAATCCAGAGGTGTTTACTTCAACAGACATACCAGCGTCTTTAATAGCATTTAAAGCGTCTTCAATATAATTATCCAGCTCAACTTGAGGTTTATGTCCATGCTTCTTATAAAGATCAATATGACCTATTATATCAAATGCTTTGCTTTTTGCTAATTCTTTGATTTTTATCCAATATTCAATCATTATATCTGTTGTGAAATTTTTAGGTTTATAGCTGTTCTCATCAACGACTATAATTTTATTTACCAAATGAATAGATGCTATTAAATAATCAAATGGATACTTTTTGATTATAGCCTTAAATTCTTCTAAAGTCTCTTTAACATATTCAACTTCAAGACCTAATTTCACCTTTGGTTTTTTTAAATTTTTATATTTTAAAACATCCTTTACGTATCTATCTAGTTTATTAATTTCCATATCACTTTGAAAAACATATCCATTTTTTTTAGGTATATGAAAATGATCTGAAATTCCCACCTCATCTAAATTTAAATTAATCGCTTCTTTAATAATATCATCGATATTTGAATTGCCATCACTATATGTTGAATGGTTATGATATGAAAATAACATATTAGCCTTTTATGTTTTATTTTAATAAATATAATAAATAGAAAAAATAAAATTTACATCTTGAATTAAAAAAATAAAAAAATTAATCTTTTTTAAATTTTTCAAAAAAAACATAATATGAGTATTTCAAGTAGGGTCAGAGCAAAAAATTTTATTTTATTAGGAGCTCCAGGAGCTGGTAAATCTACTTTTGCAAATTTATTTCAAAGGCATGTACCTGTATCTGCGGGATGGATGATAAGGCAAAAAGCAAGAGATACTACTCACCCTTTATTTAAAGAAATAAATTATCAACTTAAAACTAACGCTAAAGTAGATGAATCAATTGCTACTTTTCTGGTTTTAGAAAGATTAAAGGAACTTAATTCTCAAAAAAGACTTTGGCTTTTAGATGGTTTTCCAAGAAATTTACATCAAGCAAGGACATTAAAAGACTTTATGCCTCTTCGGGCAACTGTTGTACATTTAGATGTAGATCAAAAAACATCTACCCAAAGACTCTTAAACAGATGTTTATACCCATTTTGCTTAGAAAATTATAATTTACTTACAAGAAAATTTAATTTTTGTGATAGATGTAATACTGAGCTTTCAAAAAGAGATGATGATGATTCAATAGAAAAAATTAGACAAAGATGGGAAATTTATAAACAGCATGATTTAGCCGGAGTAAAAGAATATTTCAGAAAAAATAATATGTCTGTTATTACTATCGATGTTAACCATTCTTTCTTTTAAAAAATTTTAGTTTTAATTTTTTTAATAAAATAAATAATGCTAAAAATTTTTTTATATGTTATTTCTAAAAAAACTAAACAAAGATTATAATATGTATACAAAACAAGAATTACATGATCAAAAGATTGGAACATCTTCGCTTTATTTGATTCAGCTATTTTCTACTTTCAGCTATGGAATATTATATTCCACTTTGATTTTATTTATAACTAAAGGTCTTAAAATGGATGATGTAGTAGCGGCAACTATTACAGCTAGTTTTATCGCTTTTAATTATACTTTGAGATTAATTGCAGGATTTATTTCAGGAAAGTTTTTTTCGCATAGAATATCTGTTGTAATAGGATCTGTATTTCAAGGCATAGGGTGCTTTTTTTTATATAAATATGAACTTTATATTGGACTTGCTTTTTATCTAGTTGGGCTTGGATTTACTATTACTTGCATTAATTGTCTTTTAACTCAGTTTTATCATAAAGATGACAAGAATCGAGAAAAAGTTTTTATGTTTAATTATAGTATTATGAATTTTGGTTTTTTAATTGCATATTTTATAAGTGGATATTTTGAAAAAATTCAAAATTATAAACTTCTTTTTTTAATAAGTGCTATATCAAATATAATTCCTCTTATTTTACTTTTATTCTTTTTTAAATTTTTTAAAGATAAAAAAACTACTTTTTCAAGTTTAAAAATTAGTAAAAGAACTTTATATCGAATTTTAGGTGCTATCAGTGTCGTATTGATAACGATTTGTTTAATTTGGCTTATTAGGCATTCAACAATTTCTCACATTTTAATAATTGTATTATCAATTGCTATGTTTTTATTAATGATTTTCTATTCAATTGTTCAAAAGACAAAAATTCAAAAAGAAAAATTATGGGCTTTTTTAATACTTACTGTAATGTCAATAATTTTTTGGACTTTATATACAGCAATACCAATGGCTTTAACTCTTTTTATTGAAAATAATGTAGATAGAAATATTTTGGGATTTATAGTTCCTCCTCAATGGGTTCTTAGCATTAATACAATTTTAATTGTTGTAGGCGGTCCTCTTCTTGCCATAATATTTAAAAGATTAAGACATAAAGGTAGAAAAATATCACTTCCTTTTCAATTTTCTGTAGCTTTGTTTTTGATAGGATTTGCATTTTTATTTTTAGGTTTTTCTACAAATTTCGCATCAAAAATTGGGTTAATTGGATTTTATTGGATAGTAATTGGATATTTCCTTCAAACTGTAGGAGAACTATATATAGCTCCAGTTTCGTATGCTATGGTTGGGCAATTAGTTCCAGATAAACTTCAAAATATTATGATGGGAATTACAATGCTAACAACAGGTATCGCAGCTATTTTTTCAAACATGTTTGCAAGAATAGCTCTTGGTTCTTCTAAAGAAACAAATCCTTTAATAACAAATCCACATTTTGCAAAAATGTTTTATATTATGGGCGGCGTAACGATTGTAGCTGGAATTATTATGACCCTTTTAATTCCATTAATTAATAATTTGATAAAAGAGAAAGACATTAAAAAGACTAGTCCAGAGCTTATTTAAATTAAACGCAATCTAAACGTTTTTTTAGTTTTTTTATACCTAAAAAAGCAAACATTATTGTAAATAATAACATTGCTAAAATACTTATCCAATAAGGCACAAAGTTTTTAGATTCAAATACTGAAGATCTTAAAGCTTCAGTTGCAAACATAACAGGATTTATTAAATTCATATATCCAGCTATGTGTGACATTGAAAAAATTGCTTTCCATGAATAAAAATATCCCCCTAACATAAACAATGGATTTACAATTCTAGCCCAAACCCATGAGACATATTTCATGCTTTTAATTAAAGCAGCTAACCAAAGAGCAAAAAATCCAAACATAATATTTATGATTAAAAAAGCTAATATAAACTTAAAAAATGAAAAATGCTCTAAACTAAATTTATTCCATAATATCAACTTTCCAAGTGGAAGTACTAAAATTGTATACATACAACCACTAATAGCCCATGAAACAGGTATTGCTGCAATAGATAAAAAGCTGGGAAGAGGAAGCGTTAAAATATAAGATATTTTCTTACTCCCAGTTATATCCATAACAAGATCTGTAGTTTTAGGAATTATATCAAAAAAATTTACAGCAGGAATAAGACCTATCAGTATAAATGCACCATAATTTGGTTTTACGCCAAAATATGGCATTATATAATTAAAAACTATCATATTTGATAACACAATTATCAAAAGATCTATTGCTTTACTCTTAAATGTTTTTTTATAAACAAACATCTCTTTTAAAATAATATTATAAAAGGTTTTAAGCCAAATTTTTATCATTTTTCATCTTCTTTTTCTTTGATTAATTCAATGAATACATCTTCTAATCTTGTTGATTTTCTATTTTCTTTTAAAATTTTGGGTGAATCTAACGCTATAACAGATCCATTATGAATAACACATATTCTATCTGATAAAATATCTGCTTCATCTAAATAATGAGTTGTTAAAATAATAGTTTTTTTTTCTTCTCTTAAATCCATTATAAATTTCCAAATAAGTCTTCTAAGCTGCGGATCAAGACCAACAGTAGGTTCATCCATAATTATAATTGTAGGGTCATGCATTAGAGTTCTTGCAATCATAAATCTTTGTTTATAACCACCAGAGAGCTGATCTAAATTAAATTTTTCATATTTTTTTAAATCAAATTTTTGAAGCAACTCTTCTACTCTATTTGTTATTTTAGTTTTAGATAAACCATAATATCTTCCTGCAAAAATTAAATTATCTATAACATTTAAATCATTATCTAGATTCTGAACTTGAGGACAAAACCCTAAAATTCTTCTATAGTTAGTGATATCCTCATAAATAGATTTATTTTTGTATAGAATATCACCTTCTGTTTGATTCAGAAGGGTAGCTATAATTGAAGAAAGAGTTGTTTTGCCAGCTCCATTCACTCCCAGTAAAGAAATAACTTCTCCTTTAAAAATATTTAAATTTATATTTTTTAAAGCTTCTATTTTTTGTTTTTTAAAAAAATAAGTTTTTTTTATCTCTTTTATTTCTAAAATATAATTATTCATGACATTCCTAAAAAATGTAAATTATATATGAATATAAAGTCTTTTGAAAGTTTTTTTATGTTAATCATAAGAAAAACAACTAAATTTTATTTTATGAAAAAAGAAAGCACTTTGCAAAAAAAAGCATCTAGATCTTTATTTTTTATACAAGTTTTTTCTACCTTAAGCTATAGCATCTTATTTTCAACTTTAGTCTTATATATTACAAATGGACTTAAATTAACTGATTTTAAAGCGATAAGTATAACTGCTAGCTTTGTTGCTTTTAATTATGCTCTTCATTTAATTGGTGGTTTTGTAACAGGAAGACTTTTTACAACTATCCCCTGCTTTTTTTATTAGGTGCTATTGCTAATATAATTGCTTTTATAACAGATTCCACTTCTATACCTCTTTAAAGATAAAAGTATTAGTCAATTAATAATCTACCCTGAGAAACCCTTAAAGGAGGCCCGGAGTCTATTCTACGATCTTCCTTAGGATATTTTGCATCAATTATAAAAGTGTCAGGAGATTTTATTAATAAATTAATGTTATCCCTATATCTAAATGTTTGTTCTTTATTAATCCACTCTTGAATATTTGATAAATATATACTATCCACCCTCAAGCCTTTTGATTCATACCATCTTGCAACTTTTTTTATATCATCTATATTTAGAATATTTAAGTTAACAAAATGACATCTATCTTGTTGAAAAAAGTTTTTAACAAAATCAAATGATTCATCTGACCCAAGCCAACTAAATCTTTGATTTAAAAGATAATAGAATTTGGCTGATAAATAGCCTGTTTTCCATAGTTCTTTGTCAAGTCCACAAATCCCTAAAGCATCCTGAATTTTTTTATCAGATAATAATTGATCCACAAATTCATGACGTGACTTTACTAAGGCTAATGTTTTTTTTATAATTTGATAAGCTCCAAACATTGCAGGATCAATATCAGCAATTATTGCATAGGCAGGTTTTCTTCTAGCAATAAGATCAAAATTTACATCGCAAGAAAAACCAATATGTAAATTATTTGCAACAAGATCTGCATTTAAAGGAATTCTATCAATTAAACTTTGTCTATTTGTTTCATTAGCTATTATGTATGTAGAAACTTCTCTTGGAATTGAGAAAACACTAAAGGCTGCTTGTAGAGGTAAGTCATTAAAAAGGTTTTCTTTTTGATCTATAACATGCTTTTGAAAAAAATAATCCGGAATATCAGCCCTTGCTTTTTTTTTAGGGGGTGGGGTTCCTTTCTCATATAATTCAGCTTGTGCTGTTAAAGTAGTTATTATTGCCATAAAAATTTTATTATAAAGTTGTATCAATATAGGATATTATAACATTTTTAATCTTAAAATATCAAAAAAAATCCTTTAGCTCCTTGTTGTGTAAGTTAAGATATCTATTAAATTATAAAGACTTATGCAATATCACCATCCTTTGTAATAGATAAAAATTTGAATATATTTGCTTTTGCCTTTCATTTGATTAGAAATTAAAAAAACAATTACTATTTTTTATAAGAAAATACTATCAAAAGTACTAAAAAAAAATTTAATTTAATTATATTTATAAAAAACTAGATGATTTTCTAAAAATATAGTAACTTAATACAACTT
>SDBT01008134.1_pt1 | contig 17181 bp, 18 predicted proteins | sample 2277101 | NCBI WGS metagenome assembly SDBT01 (sample SAMN10404973, study PRJNA504765) | marine sediment metagenome | isolation source: marine sediment core GS10_PC15, 103 cmbsf | place: Arctic Ocean: Southern Knipovich Ridge | collected 2010
AACTTCGGCTGCCTTCAAAGTCAATGAACGTTCGATCTTGCATGCTCGTGTTAAAACAATGTCTCAATTGGCTGATCATATTGTTAATTTTGTCGAAGTAGATTTTTATGAATATCCAAATATGGATGTTTTTGATGTAGTTAATGAAATCAATGGAGTAGGCAAATATGCCGGTGCGCCGCTCGTTGATTTTTCAGCAAAATAGGATTGATTTGTTAATTTAATCTCCCTATACTTTATTTCTTTTGATTTTAATGATCAAAAAGGGGTGATGTGTATGTGGATGAAAAATATGGTAATGTGTGCATTATTTTGGAATATGCTGCTTTTGCCTGGTAACTTGAGAAATCCTAAGCAAGTATATCTCGAATATAAGTGTAAGGAAATTGATTTTACAAATCAGGCAGCCAAAGTAGATAAACTGAATGCTCAAAGACGAAAAGAGCTTTTGAATAAGATTGAAGATGAAATTAGTGATTTCAATAGATATTTTGTTTCCTTGAAGGACTATTATGATACAGCTGATTTAAATGCAATCAAGACAAACTTGAGTTCATCGCTGCAAGCGCTCAAAAATGCAATAGCTAAAGAGCAAGCTAACACAGCAACAGGGTCGGCACATCCAGAAGTGACTGGAGTAACAGTTCCGGGTGAGCAAGAGGGGGCAGGTGCACCACAGCCAAGTGAAGAAGAAGCGTATGAAGCATTGTTAGGTTATAATAGCCAGTCGGGCAACAACTAGGCTGCTTCACCAGATTCGGCATTGTATTCTTGGTTTGCAGGCAGCTTGCCTCTTTGGTGATCGGGTGTTGCTCGTCCCCTATCAGTAGCCCATATATATCCACATAAACTAGCCGGAAGGCATCCGATCAAAGACATAACCCCTCCTACAATATACGCCGCAGTTTTGCTCTCGGTGTCCTCAGTGGTAGCTGCGCTTCCTATAATAAAAGCGACTCCAAATAAGACAAAACCTGCACCCACCAAAAAGCCAGATTTAGGACCTATGCTAAGTGCAACTGAATTTTGGGTTGTAAGCAGCATGAGAGTGAACATTAAATACGCACTAGTGCTATATTTTTTTGCAAACATACTATTTCCTTTTATACCATTGTATTTGATATTATTTAGCGTATCTTAAATATATTGCGAAAGATTATAGTGGATTTTAAGTAAAAATCAATAAGGAACATGAGATTGCGTATGTGGCTAAAAAGTATATTAATCGGCGTAAGTATAGTATCCAATGCCATTCTATTGCCTGGAAAACCAGCGGATTGTGAACACATATATTTGGATTTTATATGCAAAAAATTTATGTTTGCGTTTCGGGTACGCGAGGTGAAGAAGCTAGATAATCAAGAGCGAAAAGAGCTTGTCAAAAAGATTAGGGGTGAAATTAATAGTTTCAAAGAGTGGTTTGTTGCTTTTGAGAAAGTTTATAATCCGCAGAGCATAGAAAAGATACAAAAAAGTCTGAGTTCATCTCTTAAATCGCTTGAAAAGGCAATAGCTCAAGAACCACAATATCACGAGGAACAAGTAGGGTCTGCGTCTGCCCATAGGCCTTGGCTATGCAGAAGCCTATCAAGCCTACCAAGAATACTGTGCAGCTGAGAATCAGCCGTCTGATTAATAGTTCTCAATGATTTTTACCTAGAATGTGTTAGAATAATAAATAATGGGGATTTATATGGATTTAAAAGAACAGATTATATCACTAAGCAAATATCTTGCCTGCATGGGCGTTTGCTCCCGTAGAAGAGCGGTAGATCTTATCAAAGCAGGCGTTGTGACGATAAATAACATTCTTATCACAGAGCCAGGGCATAAGGTTGACCCCTCAGATATTGTCCATGTGAGGGGCAAAAAGCTTACGCACCAGAAAAAAATCTATATTGTGCTCAACAAACCTAAAAATTATATCACCACGATTTCTGATGAAGCCAATCGACGAACGGTAATAGAGTTGATCAAGCCAGCTATAAAACAACGCGTATATTCGGTCGGGCGTCTAGATCGTAATACAACGGGGCTGCTATTATTGACCAATGATGGCGATTTGGCCCAAAAACTTGCGCATCCTCGCTATAATATCCAAAAAGAGTATCATGTTACGCTTGATAGGCCACTGCGTAGCGCTGATATGTCCAAAATTAAAGAAGGAGTTAAACTTTCTGATGGCCTAGTTAAACCTGATGCTATTTCTTATGCGCAAAGCAATGGCAAATATCAGGTTCGTCTTGCTTTGCATAGCGGCAAAAATCGTATTATTCGTCGATTATTCGAAGCCCTGGGCTACAAAGTCAAAGCTCTTGACCGCATCATGTATGCAGGATTGCCCAAAAGAGGACTTGCAATTGGTCAATGGCGATTTTTGACTGATAAAGAAATCATAAAGATGAAGCAGTAGCGTATGATAAGAGGTCATCTTTTGATATTGAATAGAACTATAAAATATGCTCATCTGATCATTTCTTCTTTTTTCTTTTTCATAATTTTGCTTATTCGTTTTTGTGCTGTAGCAATATCTTTTTTATAATCATCAAATATTTCTTCATATTTAGTCATCTCTATTTCCTTAAAATTCCAATCATGTTCCTCTTTTTCAATTGAAGACGGCCAAACGTTCAGCATCCAAGCAGTATCATTAAATTGAAATCTCACGTTAACTTCAGGTTCAGATGTTCCAATACCTCTTGTTTGCACCGATACTTTTTTAAGGGTGATAGGTTTATTAATGTAATCTGTCAATACCTTTTCAAGCGCATGTTGCTCCATTATATTTTTTTCCATTCGTACCGCTTCAAGCAGTAAAGAAATATCATTGTTTCCAGACAGCTCATCAATCAAGAAGACTTTTGTTGATCTACGCAATGGTTCCATAAAAGCATCTCGTATAAAATTCAATACACCGGCAAATGGATATTCTCGTCCGTTTATCTTATGCATAACTTCTATTGAAGAAAAATGCTGCATAAGGTTTCTGCGATTCATAGAGATAAAAGAAGGATATAGATATGATGAATAACCTTTTAGTGGTAGAAAATTTTTATCCAATACAATGTCTTTGTGAGCAGGAAATATATTTTTACTTCTATCCAAATAATCTTTGTAATTTTTTATTGCAGTCATTAACGCTGCCCCTTTTTGCTGACCAATCATTCGCAAGTTGACTTCAATTGTGCTCGGAAAATATTTCCAGTAAGTAGCTCTAAGGTCTTCAGTGTGATTAATATCTACATATTGTTCTGGTCTTAAGGCAGGATTATAATCTGTCGGCAAAACTCGAATAGGAAATGTATGAAAGTCTGCATACAAAAGCACAGCTAACTTATCAGATAGCTCAAGTAAACGATTTTCATCTTCATAAACACGAGTCAATACTTCACCAAGTACCTTAATGCGGTTATCTACATTAAAAGTTTGAGTGCCAAGTCCACCCGGAAGCCATACTTGTGGAATGTTAACAGTACCGTGAAGAGTACGTAAACCTAAATTAACGGTGATTTTACTGATAACCTGCAGTAACTCATTAAGAGACTTGCCTTTATCACGCAATTGCGCCGCCTTGTTAAATAAAGAATCAATAGATTTAATTGCCATCACAGAACCTGTTGTTGATGGTACATCTCCTACCGATCCTATGGTAAGAACATAATTAAGCTGCATAAGAAATGGATCATTATTAATATCTTTTTTGAAATGCAGAAGCTCTAGATTTATTCCTCCGGCATAACATGACATAAGATATACTAATCCTGTTGTTATTTTATTATTAAAAAATTCAAGCAACCTCTGCATATTTTGTGGCGATAAATCAGCAATTACCTCGCCCATTACACCATGTCCTGCAACAATAAAATCCCATATTGGACTCTTATCGTCTTGTTCCAGCTTCCGTGGTTTAAAAATTCTAGCTAAATCACGAGGAGGATCCCAAGGAAAGAATTTATTATTATTTGTAATCCAATCTAGTAGCTGGCTATCATCTTTAAATGTAATGGCAGAAAGTTGATCTAATCTGAGGCCATTATTGTTTGGGTATAAATCCAAAAATTGTTTGGGTACCAATAAAAAAAATGGTGCATTTACAACACCTTGCTCCGTTGGGTATGGAACATGATATACCTGCCAATTAGCTTGATTAAATGGTATATCCCTTAACCGAGCAACCCACTTCCCTTCGCCCGATGGATCGTTAATAAACTGATCACTATTTATTCTTTTGATAAGAAAGTTAGATAAAACTCTTACATCAACAATAATCGGAGAAAACCCTAATTTTAATGCTGAACCAAAGAGCTCTAACATAGCACCAGGCTCCAGATCATAAGGCTTCTCATTGACAGATTGGTCAATAAACATCATGCATGGCGCATGCCTTCTTAATCCCGATTGGTCCACTTGTTCCAAATGAACAGGATCATAGTATGTTTCGACAGGAGCCATGGCATTACTTTGACCGGTTAAAAGCAAAATAGAAAGTGGTAAAAAAATACCCACTAATCTTTTTCTGATTGGCCTCATTAAGGGCTCTTTTTGATTAAATATTGACTTTTTGCTTCCTCAAGTATCTTGGCAACTTCTGTATGATTGGCTGCTAATGCTAGATCATAGGCTGTGGTGCCAGCATTATTAGTTATATTAACATCTGCTTTTGCATCAACGAGTTTTTGTACGATTTCTGTCAAGCCTCTCTTTGCAGCAATATGCAATGGTGTATTGCCACCTTTATTTTTTTTGTTAACATTTGCTTTTGCATCGATGAGTTGTTGCACGATTTCTGTCAAGCCTCTCTTTGCAGCAATATGTAAAGGTGTATTGTCTGAATTATCAGCCTTATTTACATCTGCACCAGCGTTAATGAGTATTTGTGCGATTTCAGCTTCGCCTGCCCATGTAGCAATAAGTAATGGTGTTTGGCCTAAATCATTATCGTCTTCATTGACATCTGCATTAGCATTAATGAGTATTTGTGCGAGTGCAGTTTGGCGTGCCAGAGCAGCAGCAAATAACGGTGTACGGCCTGTATCTTCGGCTTGATCAACATTTGCACCAGCGTCGATAAATTTTTGTGCGATTGTAGCTTGGCCTTCAAGAGCAGCAAAATATAATGGTGTGCGGCCTTGATAATCAGTTATATTAACATTTCTGTTGGGCTGTTGTAGAAATTCATTTACCGTTTCTATATCGTCATATTCTATGGCATCAAAAAGTTCTTTAACGCTAATCGCGTGAATAGTGATCGTATTCATTGCTAAGCACCACAAGCTTGCAAAAAGTAATTGTTTCTTCATTTTTCTCTCTTTTTAATTAAATAACGCTAAAATATACCTTTCTATTATCATCTTAAACTATTGGCTGAGGTAATTTCAATAAAACAGCTAAAATTTAGGCAAAAGCCGCATCGGGTCGATTATTTGAGGTAGGGTCTTGATCGCATCACGTACGCAGGGCTAGATCAAGGGGATTATCGCTCGGTAAGTGGCGTTTTTTGACTGATAAAGAAGTTGGGAGTTTGATAAAGAAGGTGCCAGCAAAGAAGCTGACACCAAATCAATTATTCAAATAAAGTATCAATATGCTGAGCAAACCAACCAGGTACAGAGGGTTCTTTAAATAAGCCAGCAAATTCATCTACTTTTAGGTTATTTCTCAGTTGAGCAAGCTCATCTTGGTTTAAACCGTCAGGATTGTCTTTTATACGTACAATGGCCAGCAGATACAATAGTTGGTTAAAATTAAAGGTGTTTGGCGCAGGCAGCATCCAGAGCCTGATATTTTCTGGTGCTGCACAAACAAAGATAGGCATCCCTAAATCACCAAATAGTAATCCTTGAGGATGAAACTTAATTTTTATTTGTGACCAACCAGCGTGCCCAGGAATTACCACGAGTGGTTCAGCTGTTTTGTTAATTGGGTCCCAAATGCGAATTGTTTCATCCAGTGAAGTAGAAAGCAAGAGGGTGCCTTGCGGATTAAATACAGCGTTATTTACTACATCTGTATGCCCAGTAAATGTTGTAACGGCGAAGTTTTTGGTGAGATCCCAGATCCGCACCGTATTGTCATTTGATGTTGATGCCAGCAACGTGCCTGATGGGTTAAATGAAAGATGAGTGATTGAATTAGTATGCCCAGTAAGTTCGTGCGTGTCAGGGCCTTTAAGCTTCTTTAGCAAAATTGTGTGGTCACTCAGGGCGGTTGCAAGCCAATTGCCTTGAGGATCTATTGTATATCTTAAAATTTCAAGATCTCCCCCAATTGCATGTGTTTCTGGGCTTGGGGCTTCTTTAAGCAAGTCTTGTCGTTTCCAGAAGCCAATAGTATTTTGTGTGCCAGCAATCAAGGTATTTCCTTCTGGGGTAAACCCTATGTATTTCATTGGATTGTCTACTCCTGCAATAGCCAGAAGTTTTTTTTGCTCATTTGTGCTTAAGTCCCATAACCTAACACCAGGCTCAACAGAGTCTGCAGAAACGAGAAATTCGCCTCTTGGGTCAAATGCTATTGTGTTTACCGGGTTGGTGTGGCCTTCTAGGAAAGTTGGGTTCTCAAAATTATCTGCACGATTCCATAGCCAAATACGGTTATCATTTTCTACAGTGCTGGCAATAAAATCACCATTCTTGCTAAACCAAAATTCTTCAACAGGATTATTGTGCGGTAGTGATTTGGTGCGTAAAAATGTTTCTGCATGCCAGAAACTAATGTTATTTCCTGCAGCTGAAGCAAGAAACTTGCTTTGCGGATCAAATTTAAAATCTTGAGTAAAATGTGGATCGTCTTTGATAGTTTTTATTGGCCGCTGCATTAAAAGTTGCAAGATTCTCGCTTTATTTATTTCAAAAAGCTGCGGGGCAATACGATAATTACGAATATCTTTAGAGGTTCCTGCTAGGTGGGCATTAACTGCTTCTTTTACCTTATTAAAGTCAGTTTTATGGGCCCGCCATGCATTATCCCATTTTTTCATTAACTCTTGAGCTGCGATGCGTGCGCTTTGCTCAATGAGCGTCTCCATGCTGAATATGCTGAATATGCTGGGTATGCTCAAGAATGAGCAGAGTACTAAGATCATGGATATTGATTTGATTTGCTTCATTTTTCTCTCTTTTTAGTTAAATAACACTAAAATATACCTTATCTATTATCATCTTAAACTATTGGCTGAAGAAATTTCAATAAAATGGCTAAAATATAAGCAAAAAGCGCATCAGATCGATTATTTGAGGCAGAGTTCCTTTTTTAATTAAAAAACAAGAGTTTTGCTAATTTTTTAGCCGGAAAGACCTGAAAATACGTAAAATCTATTATTTTGATTAATTTTTTTATATATTGGGGAAGCTATTCAATAATAAACCTGCCAATACAAGCCTTGTGAAAATAAGCGGAGGCCAATCAATGCCCAATTCTTACATACAAATAGAGCAATCGCAGCATTTAAAAGGTGAAGCGCAACTAGTTGGTGCAAAAAATGCTGTGCTTGTTGCTATGGCTTCCTTATTGTTAACCGATGGAAAGTCGGTTTTAAAAAATGTTCCATGTTCTGCGGATGTTTTGTGTATGATCGAGCTTTTGCAGCAGCTGGGTGCAGACATACAATTTAATAAAGATGAGCATGTTTTATCTATCGATACAAGTGCTGTGACCAAATGGACGGTTAGTCCATCGATCATGAAACAAATGCGTGCATCGATTTTGGTTATGGGGCCGTTGCTTGCACGCTTTGGCCGTGCAAATATTGCATTGCCGGGCGGATGTGTTATTGGGGCGCGCCCCATTAATTATCACTTGCTTAATTTCCAAAAGATGGGTGTTGCCATTGATATTGATAATGATTTTATCAATGCTCATGTAGACGCATTTGTGCCAACTAAACTTGTACTTGAATACCCGAGCGTTGGGGCTACCGAGAATTTAATAATGGCAGCAGTATTGGCGCAAGGAACCACCCGTATTGTACATGCTTCTCTAGAGCCGGAAGTGCTTGATTTAATTGTTGTACTTAAAAAAATGGGCGCTCATATTCAAATTATTCCGCCAGCGACTGTTGAAATTGAGGGAGTTTCTGTACTCAAACCGATTGAACATGAGGTTATGTTTGATCGCCTGGAAGCAGGTTCATTATTGTTGGCAACGGCCATTACGGGAGGTGAAATTTATCTACCGCAAGCACCGGCATATATGCTTGATATGTTCTTGATGAAATTACAAGAGATGGGGCATGATATTGAAATTGGCCCCCATGAGACTGGCATTCGTTTAAAAGCTACAGGCAGTCCTAAAGCAGTTTCATTCAAAACAGGGCCTTATCCAGGCTTTCCGACTGATTTGCAAGCGCCGATGATGGCATTGCAATGTATTGCCGAGGGCATTAGCAGTATTGAAGAGACGGTCTTTGAAAATCGATTGCTCCATGTGCGGGAATTGCAAAAAATGGGTGCGCAAATTACGGTTAAACATAATAAAGCATTGGTTACTGGCGTTGAAGAATTGTATGGGACCCACGTGATTGCTGCTGATATTCGTGCATCATGTGCTTTGGTCATAGCTGGTCTGGCTGCCAAAGGATCTACTATTGTCTCCGGTATACAACATTGGCGACGCGGATACGAAAAACTTGAAGAAAAACTTGCAGTTTTAGGGGCTGAAATTATGTTGAAGACTGATCAGCATGGCGATGTGCTCGCATATCAAGCTGATAAGGCAGTTCCAGAATTGCAACCTTAAAAACTACCAACAAGTTCGGTAAGCTCTTTGGTAATGGTGGCTTGACGCAGTTTATTGTATTCAATTTTTTTGACATCAAGTAAGTTTCTCGCATTACGCGTTGAGTTATCCATGGAAAGAAAGCGAGCGGAATGCTCAGCGAGCAGTGATTGAAAAAGAAGATAGCGAATTTGTGCTTCTATATACTGGTGAGCAAGTAGATCAAGAATTTCTTGTGGTTGAAATTCCCAAATATATTCTTCGGTAGTCTCATCGCCCATTTTGGCTTCATCTTTTTGGGCAAATGGAATGATGGTTGATATTTTTGGTTTTTGTATAAAAAACGTCTTTAATTTATTGCTAAAAATAACAACTGATGAATACGGTTTCTTTGCTTCCATGATGACAGTAGCTATTTTGAGTACAATAGGTGTAAGTTTACGACTTGAAAGTTCATCGAGCCCGGCAACAAGAAGTTCTGGATAGGTCTCTTTGATAAAATCTACCGCTTTTTTCCCGACCGCAATAATATTCATGGTTGTGAATTTTTGTTCTTTCAGTTCCCGTTTGAAAACGTGAAAGAGCATCGTATTAAATCCGCCACACAGCCCTTTTTGTGAGCCAACAAGAATAATGAGCGGATTAGCCTTAGGTGGCTCGACCGGCTGTATAATCTCATTGGTCCAGTCAGGGCTTACTGTTTGTATTTTACCAAAGAGTGTGCTGACTGCTTGCATATATGTATCCAGAGGCTCTTGTTGATTTCTCATGCGTGAATGGGCAGACATAGAGATTAATCGCATTGCATGGGTAACTTTGGCGATAGTCTCAATTGCCTTGATGCGTTGGCGCATTTGCACGAGTTCTGACATAGCCGGTACTCCTCATTCAGTAGATTTTTATGCTAGACTTTAATTAAGGTACTGCTTATTGCCTTTTTTTTCAATTACTGGCTAGATTTTAGTGCAAAATTTGCATTAATCCAGATGAGGGATGAAGCATAATGATTATTGTTATTGACGGCTATAATGTGCTCAAGCAAGTTATATATGATCGAAAAATAACGAGTTTCGAGCGGGGCCAGTTTATTGCCCAATTAGGCCGCTATGCGCGTCGCCGTGGCAACAAAATTATCGTTGTATTTGATGGTGGGCCTTCTGATTGGCTACTCAAAGAAAAACAGCATGGCATTCAGGTTGTTTACTCTGGTGTGCATGAGAGTGCAGATGAGTATATAAAAAGATATTTGCAAGAACATAAGGCATATGATTTACTTTTGGTAACAACAGATCGTGAATTGAATGCATGGGGAGATCGCTTGGAAATTCCATCAATTGATTCGCATGATTTTTATCAAGTTGTGCAATATATACTCAAGCAGCAGGGCGTAAAGCCAACTAAGGACACACGTGATACGGTAAAACTGGCCGATCAAGAACGGTCAGAGATTGATCAACTTATGGAAGAAGCAAGTCAAGTAATTCCAATCAAAGCTGAAGATATTGGCGCACAAAAAATTGACCGCAAAAGTCCTGCAAAAAAAATGTCAAAAAAAGAACGCAAGCTTCTTGAAAAACTTAAAAAATTATAAAGCAGACGTTATGGAGAAAGATAAAAAAATTATCTATGGATTTGATGAACTTGATAGTGTGGTTTCTGAGCTTAAAAAGCTACTTGATAGTGCCAAGATTATTACGTTTACTGGGCCGTTGGGTGCTGGTAAAACGACGCTCATTAAAAAATTACTCAAAGCATGTGGCATTGATGAGCCTATCACGAGCCCGACGTTTACCTATCTAAATGTGTACAAAAATCAACGAGGACAAACGTTCTACCATTTTGACTTGTATCGCCTTGGCAATGTCGATAACTTTCTTGAGCAAGGATTTGATGAGTATTTACATGAGCCTGGTGCCTGGGTGCTCATCGAATGGCCAGAAATTATTTTGCCATTGCTAACTCATGATGTATGTCATATCAATATTGATTATCATGAAAAGCCGGATAAGCGTGTGTTGTGGGTGCAATGTACATAGAAGAGCCGAAGAAAAAATAGAAAAGGCATGACCATCTAAGCCATGCCTTTTCTAAATGAGCTAGGTATTGTGTATTTTTTACCAGATTACGTGTTCTTCAGAGACTATCTGCTGCGCATTGTTTATTTGAGAAATACCTGGTGTAATTTGATAGGTATATTTCTCTACTTTGCCTTGCTCGTTAGTAATAACACCCATGTGATAGTTTTTAAATGAGTTGACCTCGCCCTCAAGCTCAGTGAGTTTTTTATAGTGAGTTGCATTAATGACGATGCAATTGTCAAGCCCATCTATTTGTTTGAGGAAATCGTAACCGAGTTGTTCAGCTTTTTCTGGTGCTGTGCCGGTAAATATTTCATCAATGATAACAAATGCAAACTGATTGGCATTTAGTGCACGCATGCGATTGATCAGTTCCTTGGCACGTAAAACTTCTGCTTTGAACAATGAAACACCGCCAGCTGTGTCATCAGTGATGTTCATGTGGCAACCAAGGTCAGAAAATGGCGTTAGAGCAAAATCCTCTGCAAGCGCAATGCCAAATGTTTGAGCAAGCAGTACATTGAGCATTAATCCTTTAATGCAGGTTGATTTACCGCCGGTATTTGGGCCAGTTAAAATAACATTGCGTCTATTGCCAAAGCCGAGCTCAATAGTGTTGGGAACTGAAATAGAATTATTTATAAACGGATTGCCAAAATTCTGTGCTCGAATGCCAGGCTTGTTGCCATCTATAAATGTGACAAATGTATATGGAATAGCCTCATTGGCTTGCGCTTTGATTTTTTTGGCGATTGCAACATAGACATCAAGTTCACCAAATGCAGTCAGCGCATTGGCAAATTCCGTACGAAGTTCATCATCTTGCATAAGTTTATAGGCATGCAGCACGCGGCCGGTCAATGAAAAGAATGATGGCTTGCCCTTGAAGGTACCAGTCGCAAGTACATCAATAAGCTCTTTGAATTTATCTGAGTAAGGACCTGAGTCATTGCTTAATTGAGCCAAATGGTGCAGTGTTGAGCTATGTGTGTTTAATACTTCATTGGAGCATGCAGCCTCATGCAATTTTTTCATGCTAGTGATATACGATGCAGCGCCAATTAATTTTTCTTGCATGTGATTGGCAATATTTTTGTTAAGTTGCATATCTGCGAAGGTATAAAGACAGCCATTTATGTATATCCCACCGTAGAGTGCTGTTATTGGCCAAGGGATAGCTGAATATACAACTTTTGTCAGTTGCATCATACCTTTCAAAGACGTTGGAGTACCATAGAAGAACTTACTAATCAGATATGATACAACTATGCCAATTACAGGTGATCCGAGTGCTGAAATCGTTCGCGAGTTATCTAACCTAGTACCAAGTTCTAAGCCTGCCGAGTCTTCATTCAGTGACTGTGCCCACGTCCCCCAATATACTTTTTTAAATAAATCAGCATTGACTGGATGATCAGCTTCATAAAAGCCAAGAAATAGTGGCTCTACAGCCTTTGCACGTTGTAAGATTGCATCACATTGCTCCAATAATGCTTGGTTATGTACCAGTTCTTGAATGATAGCCTGCCGATTGTATAACGTTTGCACATCGCTAATCGGCTGTGTAGTTATTTCCAAAAATCGCTTTTTGCCTATGTGTGTACTGATAAGTTCAGTCGAGTGCCCTTGCTTATTTTTAATGGTGATCAAGCGTGAAAGAAGATGATCGGTGGAATTTTCACCGCCTTTGACCAGTTCCATTTTGTTAACAAATTGAGTGTCAATTAAGGCATGAGATGAGATTGTATCTATTGGACTTGCTTTAAATGCAAATTCGATCTTTTCACGCTTACTGAGCTCTTTAATTTCAAATTTATGCGGCTTGATAAGCGTTTTGATCATCTCAAAAATTTTTTTGGGATCAATTCGCTTAGGCTCTTGTTTTTCAGGCTTAAAGCCAAATGAGGTAAGGTAGTTAATTGTGACATGATCTAGAAATGCTTGATCGTAGCAGCTAGTGGACCCGGCAAAGATCAAAGTAATCAGAACAAGAAAATGTAGATTGTTTTTTAGTTTGAGCATATGAGGTTCCTCCGAGTTGAAATAAGGATAAAAAAGATTTCAGTACATGTTTTCTAATTTAGCTTATTTTACAATAATGTGAAGCATAACTTAACCTTTGTTGAATCATAGTATTAAATTTTGTAGATTATTTTTCTTTATTATGTGCAATAGTGCGTTTGCAGGGCATAAAGATTGTTCGATAACGCATTGCTGAATATGGCAGTATATACATGATGTGACCGGATGCTTAATGGCATTTGCAGCAATTCCTAACTTAATCTATGCTTAGATAAATAAAAAATGAGAAAGATAAGCGTAAAATAAAGTTGAAATCTCGCGAAAAAAACAATATTATATTACAAATGCAAGCTCTTTGAATTGGCGAGATTCCCGAGCGGTCAAAGGGGACGGACTGTAAATCCGTTGGCTCAGCCTTCGCAGGTTCGAATCCTGCTCTCGCCACCAGATGATGGTGTGCGGGAATAGCTCAATTGGTAGAGCGACAGCCTTCCAAGCTGTAGGTTGCGGGTTCGAGACCCGTTTCCCGCTCCAGAATAAAAGATAATGCTGGCGTAGCTCAGTTGGTAGAGCAGCTGATTTGTAATCAGCAGGTCGCGGGTTCGAATCCTGCCGCCAGCTCCAAAATAGGTGATTTTTGGGCAAAATAAAGGTGATAAAAGTTGTCTTTTTTAATCTTTTACTTTAATCTAAAAAGAGAGCATGGAAGATAATAACGGCTTGCGCCCACGTAGCTCAGTTGGTAGAGCACTTCCTTGGTAAGGGAGAGGTCACCGGTTCAAATCCGGTCGCGGGCTCCAAAGTTGGTCTTTTTAAAGAAATAGTATATAATTTAGTTGTTGGTTTGAAGTTGACCAAGTTTCGTTTCTAATAATTTTTGAATATATATGGCAAAAAATAAAACAATTACCCATTTGGCTTGTGAGCAGTGCAAAGAGCGTAATTATACGCAAACTGTCACGAAAAAAAGAGCTGTCGGCTCCTTAAAATTGAAAAAATTTTGCTCGCGATGTCGCAAGCATAAATTGCATAAGGAGACGAAGTAGTATTGTAGGCCAGTAGCTCGAATTGGTAGAGCGGCAGACTCCAAATCTGCGGGTTGGGGGTTCGAGTCCCTCCTGGCCTGCCAGATGAGCGGGTCGGGCGATATAGGATATAAATTTTTTTTGGTCGTCGATAAAAGGTAAGTATTTACAAAATTAGGTGTATAAAGTCATGACAATAAAAGAAGTGACACGTTTTTTATATGAAGTAAAAGTTGAACTTACAAAGGTCATATGGCCAAAATTTGATGAATTTATCGGATCGACGATCGTTGTACTTTTTTTAGTATTCGTTTTTATGGTATATCTCGGGCTCGTTGATTTGGGTTTTTCCAAGTTGGCCCGATATATTTTTGAACTTTATGGCAACTATTAAGCTTAATTACTACCAGGATTTGGCCAGATGAAGCGTTGGTATGTTATACAGGTATATGCAGGGTATGAAGAAGCGGTAAAAGTTGACATCGACAAAAGAATGCGCGACTTAGGCCTTGAAGAGCTTTTTGGGCAGGTGTTGATTCCTTCAGCCAAAGCGAAGCAGCTGTTTCATATGGCAGATGCTCAGGATCAGCAATTGTTTCCGGGATATGTACTCATTGAAGTGGAGATGGGCCCAGAAACGATGCGAGTAGTAACGTCAAGCCCTCGAGCGTTGAGATTTTTGGGTGGCATTGAGCCAGTGCCGTTAACGCAAAAAGAGGTAGAGCGTATACAGTTGCAGATAACGGGTGAAATTGCCGTTGGTGTCCAAGAGGATGAATTTGCTGTTGGTAGTGAAATTGAAATTAAAGAGGGCCCCTTTGCAGGATTCGTTGGCATTGTTGAAAAAGTTGATAAAGAAAACGAAAAATTAACGGTGATGGTAAGTATTTTTGGTCGAATGACTCCGGTAGACTTAGGATTTAGTCAAATAACACGATAATATTGAGGTATATGTAGTGGCAAAAGAGGTTAAAACACATATCAAGCTTCAAATTCCAGGCGGAGGAGCCACGCCTGCACTTGGTTCTTCTCTCGGTCAGCATGGTATAAATATTATGAAATTCTGTAAGGAATTTAATGCAAGGACCGCAACGAAGAAAGATGAAACGGTGCCGGTTGTAATAACGGTATACATTGACCGCACGTTTGACTTTATAACAAAAACACCGCCGGTGTCTGAACTTATTAAAAAGAAGATCAATCTTTCAAAGGGTTCTGCTCGGCCTCATATAGATAAAGTTGGTAAGATTTCGTGGAAAGATATTGAAGAAATTGCAAAAATTAAGCTTCCTGATTTGAATGTTGCTGATTTAGAACAGGCAAAAAAAATTATTGCCGGCAGCGCACGAAGCATGGGAGTTGATGTCATTAATTGACCAGATAGGACGGGACTATGCCTAAGAAGGGAAAAAAATATTTAAAAGCAGCGGAAGCTACTCCATCGGGAGTTGTATTGCCTGCTGAGCAAGCCTTGAGCAAGATCAAAGAGCTTTCTTATACCAAGTTTGACGAATCGGTTGATATAGATGTTAATCTTGGTATAGATCCAACAAAAGGTGAACAGGTAGTTCGTGGTTCTGTTGTGCTGCCGCATGGTACTGGTAAATCTGTCAAGATTCTTGTTTTTGCAAAAGGTGAGCATGCAGACAAGGCAAAGGAGGCAGGTGCCGATTATGTTGGAGCAGATGATCTTATAGCCAAGGTTAGTGCAGGTTGGATGGATTTTAATTATGCTGTTGCAACACCTGATATGATGGGTGCTGTTGGCAAACTTGCAAAACTTCTTGGCCCGCGTGGTCTGTTACCAAATAAAAAACTTGGCACGGTAACTTTTGAGGTTGCTGATATAGTTAAGGATTTGAAAAAGGGGCGTGTTTTTTTCAAAAATGACAAAAGTGGCATTGTTCACTTTTCGGTTGGTAAGATCTCATTCGATGTTGATAAGCTTCATCAAAACTTAGTAGCATTTGCAAAAGTCTTGCTTTCTGCAAAACCGCCAACATCAAAAGGGAAATTTTTAAAGAAAATGACGCTTTCTTCTACAATGGGTCCAGGTGTACAAATTAATCCAGATGAGTTAGTGTATCCTAGTTAAGGTAAAGAGGTTGCAATGAATCGGCAACAAAAAACTTTAGTTATACAAGCATTGCGAGATAGCTTTTTAAAGAGCAAAGCATATTTTTTAGTCGGCTATAAAGGCTTGTCTGTCGCGCAAATGCAATCATTGCGCAAAGAACTAAGACAGAAAAATGGAAAATTGCAAGTAGCAAAGGCACGCTTGATGAAGCGAGCGGTTGAGGGAATAGAGGTTATTGATGCATTATCGCCTTATTTGAAAGATCAGATAGGTTTAGTTTTTTCCTCGGATGAATCCCCAGCTGTAGCAAAAGTTTTGTATGAGTTTTCTAAAGCCAATGAGGCATTTCAAATAGTTGTGGGATGCGTGGATTCACAGTTGCTAGATAAGCAGGCTGTGACACGTATTGCAAATCTTCCTTCAAAAGAAGTGCTGCTCGGACAAATGTGTGGATCAATGAAAGCTCCTATTACAAGCTTTGTGGGTCTTCTTAATATGCTGATGTTGCGATTGGTATGGTCTCTTAAGCAAGTTGAGCAAAAAAAGAGATAAAGTTGTATTTTTAGTGTAATATTTATAATTAATAAGGGTCGGTATGGCGGAAAAGTCTTATGAAAAGCTAATGAAAGAAATAGGCAATATGACTGTTTTGGAGTTGGCTGATTTTGTAAAAGCACTGGAAGATAAATTTGGTGTTTCAGCGGCGATGCCTGTTGGTGCAGTTGCTGCTCCTGTAGAAGGTGCTGCTCCTGAGCAGCAGGAAGAAAAGTCCGAGTATAAAGTAACTTTACAGGATATCGGTGCCGAGAAAATTAAAGTTATTAAAGCGCTTAAAGCAGCAGTTTCTGGGCTAACACTATCAGATGCTAAAAAAGCAGTTGAGCAAGCGCCAACAGTAATTGCTGAAGCGGTATCTAAAGAAGATGCAGAAAAAATGAAAAAAGATTTGGAAGAAGCTGGTGCCAAAATAGAGCTTTCTTAGTTGGTCAAGGTTATTTTGCGATTTTTTTAAACATTATTTTGCAGCTTATTTAAGTATTTAGATAAATAATTTTTTTAAACAGATCAATAATATCACGAGCCAAGCTGTAGCGGCCATAATGATGACAGTTTGAAATTTAAATTTGTTGTGCGCTGTACAGTGGAATTCAATTATAATGGGGAGCTTGATGTCTAATTTCCACATGGACAAAGGTAATATTCGTAAGTCGTTTGGCAAAATTGAGGATGTTGTTCCTGTACCTAATCTAATTGAGATTCAACC
>SDBT01008135.1_pt1 | contig 17180 bp, 18 predicted proteins | sample 2277101 | NCBI WGS metagenome assembly SDBT01 (sample SAMN10404973, study PRJNA504765) | marine sediment metagenome | isolation source: marine sediment core GS10_PC15, 103 cmbsf | place: Arctic Ocean: Southern Knipovich Ridge | collected 2010
TGTCTTTGTTGCATACCGGTTTACTGTTTCATCCAGCATCAGTTTTAGATTCATTACTTATCCTTCCCTTGCATACTCTCCATCTACGACAATATTACTCTAGCCCCTACAATACAAACCTGCCTTATTTTTACTAGCCGAGTATCGGGGATAAACCAAATAGCAATAACCAGAATAATTAAACCACCATGAGTTGCCGTGCCTGGTATAAACTCATACAGTAAAATTCAGCATGGTAAAATTGTTTAGCCTGGTGGGGAAGGGGGGATTTGAACCCCCACGCCTTGCGGCACATGATCCTAAATCATGCTCGTCTGCCAATTCCGACACTCCCCCCCAATCAAAATATTATATGTAGTATAACAAAAGTTCACCAAAAGTTCACCAGCGATACGCTTGAAGCATTCATATCATCCAGACGACAAGGGTTATCCAGACATAGTTTATTATTCTATCGTAAGTGCCTGAGCAAAGCCATATGAGACTTAATGAGCTTGCTAATATCAAGGCTAGTGATATTGACTGGGAAAGCTACACTACAACCATCCGGGGCAAGGGCAATAAACAGAGGAAAGCTCCCTTCACAGAGAGGACGGCCATGCTACTTAGAGAACTTATTTCTCAGAACGGCACTGGAGAGAACATCTGGCATATGAAGCCCAGAGGTATTCAGAATATGCTTCTTGAATTGGCTAAGAAGACAAATCTTCCTTGTAACCCACATGCCTTCAGACGGGGTTTTGCCTGCAACCTGCATCGTAAAGGGTTGTCTACTTTAGACATCATGCATCTGGGTGGCTGGTCAGATTTAAGTATGGTGCTTCACTATACCCGTAGTATTATTTTTGAGGATTGCCTGAAGCACTATCGGGAAATTGAGTCGATAAAGTAAAAGGCTATAAGCGGCGCAGAAGTATGCGAGGTCAGTTACGTTTCAGGATAGCTTGATTCTACAAGGCTACATTACCATGAAGTGTAAGAGAAATCTCTAAAGTTCTTGTTCATCCACAACACGGTGGAGTTCTGAAATGAAGCAACCTAGCTGGATATCTTATCTTTAATGGTGGCGGTTGCATTTCCCCAAAGAAACAGCAACCCTTTCCAGATTAGTTTGCCCAACGCTATTAACAATCAAAGCATTTGCCTTTAATCTCCTCCGGCTTTATTGTGACTTAAGATATGTCGTAAGAATATGACTTATATCACCTTTATGGATTGCATAAATCACTGTTAAGAAATGAAGCATTTTTGACCCATGCAAGTGCCAGATACGAAGGTCTTAGATTGAGAACTCCCCCCTGAATCGAGGTTTGACCCTTAAATAATTCAGGTATAAACTTCGTTAAATCTTTAACTTATTGCGCGACAAACTGGTTATTGATACTCTTGATATTGATATTGTCCCACTCGAGTACTAAACTCCCCGTTATTGAAAATAATCGGCAACATAGGTAATATAGAAAATTTCTCCCGATTTATACACTGCTACTGCACCATATTTAGTGACCTTATTAAGAAAATTTGTTTCATATAGTAGACGGTTTTTCCAAACTGTCAATGCCGCGCTAGCTATTCCATCTGTCGTGCTATATCCTGTAGCCCAAAAAACTTCTTGCCAGCCATATTCAGGGTATTCAAAACGTTTTCTTGTTGCCATATTGCGGTTATTTGCCATTGCTGACTTATAAATGTTAACACCCCATATTAGTTCATCTAATCCATTATCTTTTCTTTCCTGGTTTACCAATTTGAACACTGCCTGTTCTGCATCTTCCTCATTAATTTCCGCTGGTTCCTCTGTTACGATGTCATACTGTTTACTTAACTCTTCATATTTATTATTCAGCTCTTCATACCCTGTACTCAATTCCTTATACCTAGCCTGCATTGTCTCAGATTCACTCTTTACAGTATCAAATTGTTTATTCAACTCTTCATATTCAGTACTCAATTCCTCATACTTAGCTTGCGTCGTCTCACGTTCGCTCTTTACCATAGCATACTGTTTACTTAATTCTTCATACTTAACTTGCAGTAATCCAGCTTCAGCCAATTTGCCCTGTAGTGACGCAAGTTGGCCCTGGATTGCACTTAGTTCATCGCTTACACCATCATACTCCTGCTGCGACACTGTTGGAGCACAAGAAGACACAGTAAAAAGTGCAATAACCAACAACATTGATAGCATGGTGATTTTTCTCATTTTAGCCTCCTCACTACTTTAAATTTCATAGCCTCTCGTCAACACCGCCTCCCTCCCAACTATTATAACTAATATAACTACATCCTGCACGCCCAGGGGTTCATTTCTGATAGGTATAGACAAAAGTACTAGCCAAAACATTACTAAAGATGGATGTTCAGTTGTAGCCATAGACTGCTATTATTCTCAAGAGGAGGTGCGAAACAATGGCTATAACTTCACATTTTGACACTATTTCTTCTGGAATGAAGGCTAGGATTGACCCTGCTTCCCGATTGCCAAAACGTGTAGGTCTACTTCAATCAAGTCCTGCTACAGGGACAATTGAGAGGCTTGTACTCTCCAACAAGCCGACAAGAACACCCGATATCAAAAACCACTCTAATATCAACCGGCCCTATCGATAGTGATGAGCCGAGCTTCCCTATCCACACTCGTAACTACAATCCGCACGCCCAGCATACCATCTCCGCCTACACTCCGTGAAAATCTGCGCTTCAAACCCAAATGTGACATAAATCATATACACGCCTAATGGCTTACCTTAGAATATTCCTAAATCAGAAATAACAATGTGAAGTGGATGAAGCAACGAAAAGGAAGGTGGAGTTGTAATGTTCAAATTGGAGAGATGTCCGAAATGCAGCGGGAACATTCATGTTGACCGTGACGAATACGGATGGTTCGTTGAGTGCATTATGTGTGGCTATATGCAAGACTTAGTAAGATTACCTGTAGCGAAACGGAATAATGTCAACACTCAGCGCATTGCGGTTTCAAACGAAGATACTTAAGCCAGTCCGGTATTAAAACGTGAGGACCTTTACCCTCTCCATGCAGGGAAATTTGGTATAGAGTGCATCCAGAGACTCGCCAATCCAAAGTCATAACCACATTCCGCACGTCCAAGGATTAATCTCCATTTAAGGGTATGGCTCTATCTTCTCAAATACACCTCCCGCTATGAAAACGTAAATCCTTATTTTATAATATGTGTTTTGATTACATAAATACCCAATCGCCATCTTTTAAGGAGTTAGGCGTGATAGGCCCTTGACAGCCGTATATAAGGGACTATAATAAAGCCACTCAAGCTGAAATAGCATAAAAATATGCGAGATTAGGAGAAGACGATGGGTATGAGACAAGGGTATTTAAACCGCTATCAAATATGGCGGTGGTTGGCCCCCTTTTGGTATTGACAAGAGGAAGCTCGGCTAGCTGCCTTATGTTTATCAAACCCTTTCTTCAGTTTAGGTTGACCCTTATAAGCCTGATGATGCCAACATTTTAGGGCTTGATATCTGCGGGGAGCCCGGTTAACCGCACTAATGCGCGCTCATCCAAAGTGTAAATGAGCAGTATCAATTCTAACATTCGACCCTGGAGAAATGACCTCTTATCAGCGCTGAGTATTTTGTTTCTTAGAATCTCTTCTAACCTATGATACCTATCGACTACCTGATTAATAACCATCCGTTCGTCCATTTTACTTCCTTTCTGAGCAAAAGCGATTCGGCTTGAGGCCTATCGCCTTGTACCCAAGCTTTTCATTACTGTGTTCTCATTTTAAGGCGCTGACACTTTATCCAGCATAAAATTACCGTTAAAATCTCGTTAAGAATCAAACGGATGCTGGAGTAACTTCATTCCGCACTCTATCCCATCGGTTGTTGGAGATTTCAACCCGCTTGACAACCAGCAAGAAGAGAATCTAATATAGCTACAGCAATTGATACGGGAAATTCAGGAAACCGAAAGGCAGGAACGCAACATGGCTAGATGGCTTCTGACGAGGTACACTGATTGTGCCGACCCCTCACGTGAGGAAGAGTTCAACGAGTGGTATACCAATATTCACGTTGCTGATATGTTTGAAAACCCCGCTATTGTCCGCGCCACTCGTTATGTAGATACCAACCCTAATGCTGGCCCAGGTAAATACCTGGCCGTATACGAGGTAGAGAGCGAGGACATTGATAAAACAATCGCAGAAATAAAAGAACACATGGCTAAAAAGAGGAAACAAGGTCGGCATAGCGATTTAATAGTAGTGGCATCAATGGATACCTACAAGCAGATAAGTTCCCTGACTAAGTGAAGTGTTCATTGATTAGATAAGTTCTGTTTGCGCTGCTATTTTGACCACTCCAGTTTATACTCCAACAGAGCTACAGAAGCATATCTGACCGCATCTCCTCCAACAGTTTTAATGTCACTATAACCGCTACTATCTATCCTCACGACTCTGGCATATTGTATGGTCACTTATACATTGCCCTAGTCACTTAAACTCGTTGACGTGGACTACCCCCAATAGCACAAGCCATATATTGAGCTAGCTGATTTTGTGATGTACAATAATATATAGGGAGTGATTCAAGAAAGTGAACAGGAGGGTAAAATGAAATTATGGCAGGGTCTTTTGTTAGTAGTAATCATGGCAGCTTTACCTGCTATTTCGGCCTGTGGATTCTTCGGCGCTGGAAGAGAACAGCCACAAATTACTGATGAGCAGCGGAAAGCTTTTGAAGAGTATAACGAACAGCTAAAAATCTATCGGGAACGTTTAGACGCCTATAACCAGGAAGTTATAAAAGCCTATCAGAAGCAATTACAAGCTCAGAGTCAGCAACAGGTAGATATCTATCAGAAGCAGACAGGAAACTATACTGAGGAAAGGCAACAAGCCTACGAAGAATATGCTGAAGAGCTGAGAAAGTGGCAAGAGGAACAACAGAACCAACTGGGACAACTGGGACAGGTGAAATAATAGCGTACCGACTGAATCAACAACTTGTTCTGCCCGATAGCATATTATTAGATATAAGTTTTACATTGTGCCCCTCTAGATACGAAGGCTTAAAATTGGAGAACCGCTCTATTCCATATAGATTATTCATCCCGGCTAATCTAACTAATAATTCTCGGCACTTTACCCGGTTGAAGACACTTTTACCGATGGTTAAGGGGTAAGTTACCCGCGATGATTAAGCAGAATGTTAATCAAATATTAAGTGAATTGCCGGAAGGTGTTCAATTGGTAGCCGCCGCAAAAACGAGAGTACCTGAAGAAATTCTGGAAGCGATTGAAGCCGGTATAAAAATTATAGGAGAAAACTACGTCCAAGAAACCGAAAGAGCTTATGAAGTAGTCAACAATAAAGCAAAATGGCACTTTCTAGGGCATCTTCAAAAAAATAAAGTGAAAAAAGCGGTAAAAATATTTGATATGATAGAAACCGTTGATTCTGTTGAAATAGCTAAGGAGATTAATAAAAGATGCGCTCAAATTGATAAAACAATGCCAGTATTAATCGAGGTAAACATTGGGCGAGAAAAACAAAAATCAGGTATACTTCCGGAGAATACGGAGCAACTGGCTAAAGAGATTTCAGCTTTTCCACATATCAGAGTAATGGGTCTGATGACTATGGGACCCCTCTCTGGGAACCCGGAAGACTCGCGACCTTATTTTGTGGAACTGAAAAAATTATTTGAGAAAATCAAAAAACTTAATTTACCTGACATAGAAATGAGACATCTCTCAATGGGAATGACAAATTCTTATAAAATTGCCCTGGAGGAAGGGGCAAACATTGTGAGAATAGGCACTAAGATATTTGGCGAGAGAGATTATTTACAAGTTAGCCAATAAGAACTTCAATAACATTTTTTATATGTTAGATAATTTGATGCAGTGACTTGTATTTTAAGCCTCATCATGCTATACTCCACACAAATGATAGTTAATTAGTTGAGTGGGTTTTATCCCACTTTTTTAATTATATAGTATTGGAGAGTTTTAATCTGAGATGAAGAGCGATTTTCTACTTGCCATCACTCAACTATCGGCGGAGAAAAACCTGCCTAAAGAGGTGGTTCTTACCGCTGTAGAGGCAGCGTTGGTATCAGCCTATAGGAAAGAGAATTTTACCATTAACCAGAATATCTCGGTTAAGATTAACCCTAATAGTGGCCAGGTTGAAGTATGGGCTGAGAAAACTGTAGTTGAGGTGCCATCCGATAGTCGCCAGGAGATATCGCTAGATGAGGCACGCCGAATCAAGCCAGACTCGCAGATTGACGAAACTCTCATAGTAGAGGCTACCCCACATAATGCTGGGCGTATTGCTGCCCAGACGGCAAAACAGGTTATCTTACAGCGTCTTAATGAAGCCGAGCACAGTGCCATACTTGAGGAATATACCACTAAGGAAGGCGATGTTGTCACCGGGTTGGTGCAGCGTATTGAGCCCGGGCAGATAATAGTTGACCTGAGTAGAACAGAAGCAATATTACCTGCGGCGGAACAAGTTCGCACTGAAAGATATCGGGTAGGCCAACGGCTTAAAGTTTGTATTCTGCAGGTGATTCGGACGAGTAAAGGACCTCGGGTGGTGGTATCACGTTCTCATCCAGATTTACTCCGCCGCCTTTTTGAGCTGGAGGTTCCTGAAGTTTATAGCGGGGTAGTAGAATTAAAAGCGATTGCTCGTGAAGCTGGGTATCGAAGCAAGGTAGCTGTAGCCGCACGCCAGGAAGGTATTGACCCGGTTGGTTGTTGTGTTGGATTGCGCGGCATCAGGATACAGAATATTGTGAGTGAGCTAAATGGTGAAAAGATAGACGTCATTATGTGGTCTTCAGATGTCTCTGTCTTTATTACTAACGCTCTTAGCCCAGCCCAGATATTAAATGTTAATCTAAATGCGGAGGAGGGAATAGCTACTGTAGTCGTCCCGGATAAGCAACTCTCACTAGCCATTGGTAAGGAAGGACAGAATGCCAGGCTTGCCGCCAAACTCACTGGGTGGCGAATTGACATCAAGAGTGCCTCAGCATCTGAAGCAGAGAGGATAGCCAAAGCTAAACTCTTACCCAAGACAGAAGAAGAAGTAGCAGAAGCAGAGAAAGTAGAAGAGGCTATAATCGAGGGGGAATCTCTCGCCGAAATACCAACTTTTCTGGAGCCAGCCTCAGTATCTACAGAGGCACCAGCAGGTGAAGCGGCCGAGCCGTCACCAGCTCCTGAGAAAACACTCACCCCACCACCAGTTCTATTTGAACCTCAATTAACCGAAGTCAAACCTCAACTTCGGTTTGCTGAGGATATTTTGGCACCTAGAGTAGTTAAGGCGGGAGCTAAACCAAAGAAGAAGAAAAAGAAAGGTATTCCGGGTAAGGAAAGTGCTGAAGATGGCATCAGACTTAAGAAACTGCGCCGAGGATCCGAAGTTTCTGACGAGGGTGAGGAGTATTAATCCCCACTATGTTCCCATTAAGCACATACCACAGCGAACTTGTGTAACCTGTCGCAAAGTAAAGAACAAGCGAGAGTTAATTCGCCTGGTACACACTCCTGATAGCAGCGTAGAGATTGATATTAGCGGGAAGAAAGCGGGGCGTGGTGCTTATCTCTGCCAGGTACGGGAATGCTGGGACGTTGGGTTAAAAAGTAACCGGTTAGAGCATGCTCTGCGGAGCCGTCTCACCGAGGATAATCGCAAACAGCTTATTAAGCAGGCAAAAGACCTTTTAAAAGGAGCTAATTAGTGGCAAAGACAAGTAAACCAGTTGATACGGTGGAGCCAGTAGACAATAACGCCAATGGCACTCCGGCAACACCAGAGGCACGCTTGATTGAGATTCCTAATTCTTTAAGCGTGAGACAGTTGGCTGACATGCTACAAATCAGTGCTATAGATATTATCAAACAACTGATGAGAAATGGCATTATGGTCAATATCAACCAGGTCATTGATTACGAAGCAGCGGCAGTGATAGTAGCAGACCATGGTTATGAAGCACGCCAGCAGCCTCGGACAGCTCGAAGGCCCACCAGTGCCATTGATGAGATTAAGAGGCATCGGCCAATCCAAGGTGAGGAACCCGGTACTCTACAACCACGCCCCCCCATAGTTACGATTATGGGACATGTTGACCATGGTAAGACTAGATTACTTGATGCTATTCGACAAACGAATGTAATGGCTACTGAAGCTGGCGGTATTACTCAACATATTGGTGCCTATCAAGTAAAAGTCAATGAACAAAAGATCACTTTCTTAGATACTCCTGGTCATGAAGCCTTTACGGCTATGCGAGCTCATGGAGCACAGATAACTGACATCACCATTCTGGTTGTGGCCGCTGATGATGGGGTGATGCCACAAACTATAGAAGCTATAGACCATGCCCGGGCGGCTGGAGTACCTATCGTGGTAGCCCTCAATAAGATTGATAAGCCCAATGCTAACCCGGAGCTTGTTAAACAACAGCTAGCCGATGCCGGTTTGCTCATTGAAGAGTGGGGAGGCGATATAGTCTGTGTTCCGATTTCGGCTAAAGAGAAGACAGGTATCACAGAGCTGCTGGAAAATCTGCTGGTAGTGGCTGAGATGGAGGACCTTAAGGCAAATCCATCCCGACCAGCCGCCGGAGTAGTTATCGAAGCCAGGTTAGATAAATCCAGAGGACCATTAGCTACAGTGCTAATCCAGACAGGAACCTTAAGGACTGGTGACACCGTAGTTGTTGGTACCACCTGGGGCAGAGTAAGGGCTATGTTCAATAATATGGGTAAGCAAGTGAAGAAGGCTTTGCCAGCCAGCCCGGTTGAACTCCTTGGCTTGAGTAGTGTGCCCCAAGCCGGAGATACTCTAACGGCTGTCGCGGATGAACGCCGAGCACACACTTTAGTAGAAAAGCATAAGTTAGAGACAGAACAAAAGTCTTTACCGGGATCGCAATCGGTAAGCCTTAATAACCTCTTCGACCAGATAAGTACCGGCCGGGTAAAAGAGCTGAATGTTATCCTCAAGACTGATGTTCAGGGTAGCCTAGAGCCGATAAAAAATTCACTGGAACAGCTAGGAACGGCGGAAGTTAAGGTCAGAATTATCCATAGTGGCACTGGCAATATTACTGAAAGTGATGTTATGTTAGCTACTGCTTCTAAGGGGCTCATTCTTGGTTTCGGTGTTAGCTCTGAGGAAGGAGCGCGGCGTCTGGCTAATACAGAAAGCATAGACATCCGCTATTATGATGTGATTTACAATCTGGCGGATGATATAGACAAGGCACTTAAAGGCATGTTGGAGCCCACCTATGTTGAGATTACTGATGGACGAGCTGAGGTGCGAGCTATTTTCTCGGCAGGCAAAGGAAAAAAGGCAGCCGGTGTCTATGTTACTGAAGGTAAGATAAACCGTGGTGCCTCAGTCAGGCTGTGGCGAGGAAAAGAACTGGTATGCGAATCTACGGTTAACAGCCTGAAGCGATTTAAGGATGATGTTAAAGAGGTAGCGGCTGGCTACGAGTGTGGTGTCGGCATAAATGACTTTAGCGAGTTTGAAGTTGGTGATGTACTGGAATTCTTCAGCCGTGAAAAAGCTGGCTAGCAAACAATAGGTAATCTTTATGTCACATCGTATTGAGCAGATAAATAATCTCATTCGCCGGGAAATCAGCGAATTACTTCAACGCCAGGTCAAAGACCCCCGACTTGCCCATTTTATTGCTGTGACCGCGGTTTCCACCTCTTCTGACCTGAGACATGCCCAGGTATTTGTGAGCTACATCAGCAGCGAGGAAGAAAAACAAGAGACACTAAGTGCCTTAACTTCAGCCGCAAATTTCTTCCGTAAAGAACTGGCCAAGCATCTGAAACTACGGCGCGTTCCTGAGTTAAGCTTCCACTGGGATGATTCTATCGAGCGGGGAGACCGCCTCCTGCGGCTAATTGACCAGGTCAGTTCACAAGACCACTGATAATTACTCATTTAATAGAAGTTTGAGAAGCTTCACTCCCTTAAACCTGTATCTTCCTCCTCACCCTTGAATAAGCAAATATCATAAGGGATGATGAAGAGGGGGCTCCCAAAAATAAATAAACAATCTTGACTTAAGGGTTGACTGTGGATGGCATACTGAATATTAATAAGCCTTGGGGCAAGACCTCTTTTAGCATTGTCGCCCTGGTGAAACGGTTTAGTGGAGAACGGCGTGTGGGACATGCCGGTACCCTCGACCCTACAGCTACAGGCGTTTTACCGGTCTGTCTCGGGCAGGGAACACGTATTATCGAGTTTTTGCTGGATTCCACTAAGACTTATCAGGCTCAGATTGAATTGGGCGTAGCTACAGATACTTATGACGCCAGTGGCAAGGTTACCCAGAAAGGAGACCCTTCTGGCATTAGCCAGGAACAGTTGGAGTCAGCATTTGCCCCTTTTCGTGGTTTAATACAGCAGACCCCCCCAATGTACAGCGCCGTGAAGCACCAGGGGAAACGACTATACGAATTAGCACGGGCCGGTATCAATGTTGAGCGGAAAAGTCGACTGGCTAAAATTTACAAACTAGCGATAATAGACTGGAAGCCGCCGGTAGTTACTGTAGAAGTTGAATGTGGCAGGGGCACCTATATCCGTTCACTGGCACATGACTTGGGACAATCCCTGGGTTGCGGCGCTAATTTGAAAAGTCTAATCCGCTCAAGTTACGGCCCTTTTGCCGTAAAGACCGCAGTTTCAGTACCCCAGCTTGAGGACGCCTTCCGCTATGGGTACTGGCAGCACTTTGTTCATCCTATAGATACCGTGCTTTTACACTGGAAAGCTATAGTTGTTAATGATGCCACAGGCAATGCTATAAAAAAGGGAGCACCTGTAGCTTTAGAGAATGATAACAGTAATGAAATAACTGATTACCTCGAACAGCACTCCCCAGGAAGGTCTCTGGTCGAAACGCAGTGCCGTACCTATACCCTTGATGGACGCTTCTTGGGCGTCCTGCGCTTTAACCCGGAAAGAGGGCAGTGGCAACCAGAGAAAGTTTTCCGGTAGTCAGCCTGCAGTCAATAGGCAACCAAATTCCTTCCTAATGCATTTTTACTAAATAAATCATTGAAATATCTTGACAGCCCGCATACAATAGAGTATAGTTTCAACCGATGCTTAGCTAGTAATGTCAAGACATCAGGCACCCCCCTTACCTGATCTCTAAAGGTTTCTCTTACTATATAACCAGTAAGGGTAAGAGTGCGGTTATTATAAACTAAAATAAGCCTTCTGGGGGAGTCTTTAATGGAAAGGAGAGGAATAAACTATGGGTCAGATAAATGTAGCCGTAATAGGAGTGGGGAACTGCGCTTCTTCGCTCATTCAAGGTGTCCATTACTATAGAAAGGCGAAAGAATCTGAATTCGTGCCCGGACTTATGCATGTTAACCTTGGAGGATACCATATAAGCGATATTAATTTCGTAGCCGCTTTTGATATTGACAAAAATAAGGTTGGCAAAGACCTGGCAGAAGCAATTTATACCCGGCCTAATAACACCATCAAACTATGTGATGTACCAGCTGCCGGTGTTATAGTCCAACGGGGTATGACACACGATGGCTTAGGCAAGTATCTGTCTCAAATAATAGAGAAAGCACCAGGACCAACGGTAGATATAGTTAAAATCCTCCAGGAAACCAAAACTGATATTGTGATTAACTATTTGCCTGTTGGTAGTGAAGAAGCGACCAAATGGTATGTTGAACAAGTGCTAACAGCTGGTTGCGGCTTTATCAACTGTATCCCGGTTTTTATCGCTCGCGAGAAGTACTGGCATAAGCGTTTTGCGGAACACGGCCTTCCGATTATTGGTGATGACGTAAAATCTCAGGTTGGTGCCACTATTTCTCATCGTGTACTTACCCGGCTGTTTCGGGACCGCGGCGTCAAGCTGGAGCGAACCTATCAACTGAACTTCGGCGGGAATACTGACTTCTTAAACATGCTGGAGCGAGAACGGCTTGAGTCTAAAAAGATATCTAAAACTTCAGCAGTTACCTCTCAGCTAGACTATACGCTAGAACCGGGTAATATCCACATTGGTCCCAGTGATTATGTGCCCTGGCTTGAAGACCGTAAGTTTTGCCATATTCTGATGGAAGGGCGAGCTTTCGGCGATGTTCCTCTGAAGCTGGAGATGAAGCTTGAAGTATGGGATAGCCCTAATTCAGGTGGGGTGATTATTGATGCCATAAGGTGCTGTAAACTTGCCCTGGACCGTGGACTGAAGGGAGAACTGGAAGCTCCATCAGCCTACTTCATGAAATCACCACCTGTCCAATACACAGACGACGAAGCCCGCCAAATGGTGGAAGAGTTCATTACGAGTACTCAGCAACCTGAAAAAGAAGAACCATCCGAGTAATTCCACAGGGAGGTTAAACTATAACTACTCATGAAGATAGCATTAGTTTCCCCCTATGACTTCGCTTACCCCGGTGGTGTTGTCAATCATATTTCCTGCCTGGAGTATCAGTTTACCCGGATGGGTCATGAAGTGAAGGTTATTGCTCCGGCATCTAAAGCCGTCTCTTCTCTTGGTGACAAGCTGATACCTGTAGGTAAACCCCGGCCTGTTCCGGCTAGTGGTTCTATTGCTCGCATCACCATATCACCCTGGTTGTCATCTAGTATAAAGGCCATCCTTGACCGGGAGAAATTTGATATCTGCCACCTTCACGAACCTTTAATGCCAATGGTATGCACTACTGTACTTCGCCTGTCACCCACGCCAAACATAGGCACCTTTCATGCTTCTGGTGCCAGACCGTGGTATAACTTTGGTACACCTGTTGGTAAGTTTTTCCTGAAGAAGTGGCTCCGCAAACTTGATGGCAGAATCGCCGTGTCCGAACCAGCTAGAGGGTACGCACATAAGCACTTTCCTGGAGACTATACTATTATTCCCAACGGCATAAATTCAAAGCATTTTTCTCCTGATGCATTGCCAATTGAGGAATTTGCTGACGGGAAGATAAATATATTGTTTGTTGGTCGCCTAGAGAAACGAAAGGGCCTGAACTATCTACTTGAAGCTTATAAGCAAGTTAAACAGGAAATTTCTAACTCCCGCCTTATCATCGTAGGGCCCGGTATCAGACTGCGCCACAAGTATGAGAAGAAGGTTAGACAGAATGGTCTTAAGGATGTAGTTTTTATTGGTTATGCCACTTACAGCGAGTTACCCAGATACTATAAGACAGCTGACATTATTTGTTCTCCAGCCACTGGTCAGGAAAGCTTTGGCATAGTTTTACTTGAGGCTATGGCTGCCGGTAAACCAATTATCGCTTCAAATATAGAAGGTTATACCAGCGTATTGACTCACGGAGCCGAGGGGCTATTAGTACCACCCAGAAATGCAGAAAAATTAACCCAGGCTCTAATCTCTCTAATGACTGATGAACCACTCCGACAGCAACTAGGAGCCAAGGGAAGACTCAAGGCAATGGAATATGATTGGGAACACATTGCCCCAAAAATACTAAATTATTACCACAGTATACTAAATGAGCCGCCACGAAAAGAAATATTTCAAGAAACTAAAGCCATATTGGTTTAAATTATGGAAGAAAGTTTGATTAAGATTGAATCAAGAAAGCAAGGGTTAAAGACAAAAGTAGTTGAAGCTCGTAACACTACAGCCCACTACCTTACTCAGCCAGCAGTGCATCTTTTAGCTAAGACATCTATAACACCAAATACCATAACCTGGTTTGGATTCCTACTATCTATTGGTGCGGCAGCGCTCATTGTCACTGAACACCTTTTTGTTGCCGGGCTCGTAGTGCTTGTTGCTGGTCTCTTTGATATGCTGGACGGAGCCCTGGCTCGCCAGACTAACCAAGCTACCCGTTTTGGTGCTATCCTCGATTCCACGGTTGACCGCTTAGCTGAGGCTCTACTACTACTGGGCATTTTGATACTATATGCCAGAGGACAATCATTTATTGAAGTCCTGCTGGTTGGCATTGCTTTGCCCAGTTCACTTCTGGTGAGCTACATCAGAGCCAAGGCAGAAGCACTAAATCTTGAGTGTAAGGTGGGATTATTTACACGGGGGGAGAGGGTCATTGTTCTGGCACTAGGCCTTTTGCTGAGTCAGATTGATTACGCCTTAATTGCTGCCTTAGGGGTCATAATATTATTTAGCCTTTTTACGGCTGGTCAGAGATTACTTCATGTGCGACACCAAACAAAATCTAATTAACCTTCAACAGTCTTGCTATAACTCTAAGTTATATTTGCGCTCACCCTTAGCTTACGGGAGGAAGTAATGCCGGTTCTTGTTGTTATTGGAGCTCAATGGGGAGATGAAGGGAAAGGTAAGGTAGTTGACCTGCTGGCTGAGGACGCCAAGGTAGTAGTGCGCTTTTCCGGTGGTGATAATGCCGGGCATACTGTAGTTAATAACTATGGTAAGTTTAAATTGCACCTTATCCCTTCCGGTATTTTCTCTCCCCTGGCTACTTCTATTATTGGTAACGGAGTGGTGATTAATCCTACTGTGTTGATTAACGAGATAGACCAGCTTAATCAGCATGGTGTGGATACTTCCAGGCTATACATCAGCGACCGGGCTAATTTGGTTATGCCGTATCATATCCTTCTTGATGGTCTGGAGGAAGAATCACGGGGAGAAAAGGCACTGGGTACTACCCGTAGAGGCATCGGCCCTGCCTTTGCCGATAAGGCAGCCAGATTGGGCATTAGAACTGGTGACCTTCTGGACAAAGGATTACTACGGGAGCGGCTTCACCTTGTACTTAACTACAAAAACACTATTTTAACCAAAGTCTACGGGGTTAGCCCTCTATCAGAGGACGATGTATATAGTCAGTATTACCAGCATGGAGAGCGACTGGCTCCTTATATTCGTGAGACAACTATAATGCTGGAAGAAGCTTTGAACCGGGGGGAGATGGTCCTACTGGAAGGAGCCCAGGGGGCTTTACTTGACCCCGACTTTGGCACTTATCCCTATGCCACATCTTCATCACCACTGGCGGGGGGAAGCTGTTTAGGTGCCGGTCTGGGTCCTACCAAGATTAGTCAGGTCCTAGGTGTGTTTAAAGCATATTGCTCCCGGGTTGGTAGTGGTCCGATGCCTACTGAATTAATAGATGAAACTGGTAACTTGATTCGGGAACTAGCTCATGAGTATGGCACCACCACCGGTAGACCTCGCCGTTGTGGCTGGTTTGATGCCGTTGCCGCTCGGTTTAGCACCAGAATCAACGGCTTTACCCGGGCAGCAATTACCCGCCTCGACGTTCTTGATACCTTACCTCAGCTGAAGATATGTGTGGGCTACAAACTGGCTGAGTCCACCATTGATTATTTCCCATCAAGTGCTGCTACTTTAGAAAGTTGTCAGCCCATCTACGAAGAACTGCCCGGATGGCAAGTTCCCACCAGTGATATTAGACAATATGACCAGTTACCACCAAGAGCTCGCCAGTATGTAGACAGATTGGAGGAGCTCATTTCCTGCCCCGTCAGTCTTATCTCAGTTGGAATGAGACGGGAACAAACCATTCTGAAGATGCCTATCTTGCCCTAATTATTGAGGATTTTAAAAAGGAGGAGTATTTGTAAGATGGGTGAAAAAGAACCTTACGCCACTCAGGAAGAGCGTAACAAACTCGTTATTCATTATGACAATGTTACGCCTCTAGAAGTAGCTCCTGGAGCCAGTAGCCACATCATATCTACGGACAGGGTCACCATAGAGTCTATTGTCTTTGAGCCCAATTCCCATTATCCACCCCACTGCCACGAAGCGGAACAAATCATGCTACTAAGGGATGGTGCCGGTGATGAGCTAGTCGATGGTAAACTATATCACCTCGAGAAGGGTGATGTCATCATCATCCCCTCCAACATAGAACATGGACTCCATGTTTCCGACAAGGGTTGCCGCTTCATCGTGGTCTCTTCCCCACCCCGGTATGACTTAATGGCAAGACTAGAAGCGTCGAAGAATGAATCAGGGCTGAAATAAGGTATTTATACCGGCAGGTCAATCTTATAGTTTTTCAGTGTATCTCTAATGACAGCCGCTGTCTTCTCATCGGGGTCGGTAAGAGGCAGGCGTAGCTTACCGGCTTTGAAACCGACTTGATTAAGGGCATACTTTACCGGAATAGGGTTGGAGACAAGAAACAGTGCATTAACCAGAGGCAGAAGGTGACGGTGAATACCGGCAGCTTCATCAAGTCTACCATTAATGGCACAATCAATCATCTCTTTGATCTGGTTACCTACCAGATGAGAGGCAACACTAACCACACCATAACCACCCAAGGCTAGAATCGGCAGGGTATCACTATCATTGCCGCTCCAGACATAGAAACCTTCCCCGGCGTTACTGATGGTCTTGGTAACCTGGTCAAGATTACCACTGGCTTCCTTCACTCCGATGATGTTATCTATCTGGCTTAGTTTGATAATTATGTCAACTGATAGGCTGGTAACAGTGCGTGACGGCACGTTGTAAACGATACAAGGCAGATTAGTTCCCTGAGCTATAGTCTTAAAGTGTTGATATAAGCCTTCTTGAGTAGGTTTATTATAATAAGGAACCACTAATAAGCAGGCATCAACCCCAATTCGCTCTGCCTCTTTAGTCAACTCCAGACTCTCCGCAGTGCTATAATTACCAGTACCAGCTATAATCGCCCCCCGGTCACCTACTGCTGATTTAACTTCGGAGAACAGGCGTAACTTCTCTTCCCGTGTGAGCGTAGGAGACTCCCCAGTTGTGCCGGAGACAACCAACCCCTCAGTTCCCGAATTGAGTAGTGCTGAAGCCAGTTTCTTGGCTTGCCCATAATCGACTTCCCTATTTTCATTAAATGGTGTTACCATTGCCGTTAGTAATCTTCCTAATTTCTTCATTTTCCTACCCCCCTGGATTTATCCATTCTCTTTTAATCGTCTCTTCAGCAATCTGAACCGCATTTAGAGCGGCTCCCTTGCGCAGGTTATCAGCAACAACCCACATAACCAGACCATTGGGATGCGAAACATCTCGGCGAATACGACCAACAAAAACTTCATCGGAACCAGCTGCCGACCAAGGATGAGGATAAAGACTAATAGCCATGTCATCTAACACCCTGATTCCA
>SDBT01008136.1_pt1 | contig 17179 bp, 23 predicted proteins | sample 2277101 | NCBI WGS metagenome assembly SDBT01 (sample SAMN10404973, study PRJNA504765) | marine sediment metagenome | isolation source: marine sediment core GS10_PC15, 103 cmbsf | place: Arctic Ocean: Southern Knipovich Ridge | collected 2010
ACGAAACTGCGAGAAAACCACACTGGGACGCTTACGAAACTGCGAGAAAACCACACTGGGACGCTTACGAAACTGCGAGAAAACCACACTGGGACGCTTACGAAACTGCGAGAAAACCACACTTGGACACTTACGAAGCTGCAATAAAACCACACTTGGACACTTACGAAGCTGCGAGAAAACCGTACTTGGACGCTTACGAAACTGCGAGAAAACTACACCGGGACGCTTTCGAAGCTGCAATAAAACCACACCGGGACACTTACAAAGCTGCAATAAAACCACACTTGGACACTTACGAAGCTGCGAGAAAACCACACTTGGACGCTTACGAAGCTGCAATAAAACCACACTTGGACACTTACGAAGCTGCGAGAAAACCGTACTTGGACGCTTACGAAGTTACGAGAGCCCTTGCGTTCTGGAATGCTCTGAACGCTCAAGCCGTATAGTTCAATCCAAGTTAATTAACCACACCGGGCGCATCCCGGGAACCAACAAAAGGAGATGTATAGCTGATATGCCGTTGTCACACTTAACACTCAGAGGAGAGATCATTCGGTTTAGCCAGCCGGAAATCCTGAGTAGTGTGGCTGTTAAGCCCGTAACGCCGTTAAATTCGGTCGGACAATAAGGCAGTTCTAAATAAACGTCTGGATAGATACAAGCTGGGAGAACTGGTGCAGGGCACCAAGAAGTTAAACAATCGTTTGTTGTTTTTTTTAATCTGATACAGGAGCTCGAAACTCCCTCCCAGCACAACTGATAGTTAAACCAAGAGGAAGATATGAAAACTAACAAATCGTCATATTATCGGATTAGCTCGATAAGGAAATTTGCCATCCATAGAGAAAGACAGAAGCTTTACGACAATGATTACCTGACTCGACTTTGCAGACCGACTCACATGCGGCTGGTCAAACCGATTGCCTACACACTGTATCAGGGAGATCCGAATGAATAAACCAGAATCACTAACACCAAGAAGGCAGCTGCCCGGCATTCCAGGTACTCCAATGGATGACGAGAATGGCAGATGTCGCTGTGTAGTCATTGACAAAGAGGACGTTGTGAACTTCAGACAGGCATTCGGCGGGAAGCTGGACGAGAGAATAATTATCAAGGAAGACGAAGATCAAGTCTGTTATTTTCTTGGCAACCTCAACGATAGCTCTCTTGTCTGTGTGATAAGTAAGCCTTATTTAATCGAGATTAATAAAACCCTATGCAAAAGTTGTGTGGATGTTATAACTACTTTCTTTGCCGATGATCCCGACTTTGGCATCTGTATACGAACTATCAACCACGCTCACCAGACAGCGCAACAGCTCCAGCAGGAGTTTAACGAGAAACAGGCAAAATCTACTGACAAGAAGAAATTATGAGTAAACTTGATTTCGAAGATTTATTTGACCTTGTGCTTTCGATATTCGATGATTCTGATGGCAATAAGCATTTGTGGTTCATGAATATGGAGCAGTCTATTGACCATCCACGAAAGACCGAAATCATTGAGTGGATAAGAGATTCTGACCATCAACCTTGGATTGCAGGGGGGACTCTTGGTTATGAAGGAATTTGGAAGAAGGATTTCAAAACATTTTACGAGAGGTTATAATGTGGGAAAACAGGATTTCCGTAGGAGCCGGATTATGAATCCATCATCAGAACTTAATATGCGACTGAAAAGCTTTCTGAATGGGATTGTCGCAAACGAAGAGGATGACCTGATAAGCGATATTGTGTCAGAGGAACACAAAAACGGCGACCATGCCTATTGTTTAAAGCTTAGGCGTAGTCAGGAAGTGTCTGTGCATATCAACTATCAAGGCGGTGACGAATTCGACAAGCAGGCGGATGAGCTTGCTGAAACAATGGAGTATAAACCGGATCTATCGGTCACTCAGCCAGAGCGGGATATGATTCGAAACAACGTAAACAAAACAACTAAGGAGAAATAACAGATAATGGAAACCAAAACAGTTGAAAAGGATCCTGCATCCTTTTTCGCGGTTCCACTAATTGATAAAGAAGCGCTGGATAGAGCAATCGAAGCTGCAGGAATTTCAATCGAAGGGCAAGGATTAGTCGATACACCGTTATCGGCTTTCACGTCAGACCAGTTTACCGAAGTAATCGAACAAGGTTGCAAGGCATATTTTACTGAAATTATCAGCAAATTGTGTCTGATTTATGGTACAAATAAAGAAAACGAAGGAGAGGAAGTATGAGTACAGTAACAAAAACAGGTAAAGATGATCTTTTGATAATAACAATTACGGAATTTCAGGAAGATTGCGCATGCAATATATCTGATGCTCTCCATAATGCAGATAAAAGATACAGAGTAATGAAGATAGCTCCAGATTTAGATACTTATGATTGCAAGATCATCATGGTATTTACTATGTACATGCGAAAGGTTGATAAGGATATTCTTAGTTCTGCTGATATTAAAGCTATTATTTGTAAAGCTAATCATCATAGAGGTTGTGATGTTTTGATTGAGCGACATTCTACGGTAATAGAGGAGTGCATGCTAAATAACGCCCGTTAAACGCCTCACAAGCCAAAACCAAAAGAACCCACCTCTTATCACACAGACGAGGTGGGTTCTTCGTCACACAGCTTAATCCTATGCCTCAGATGCATTGCTAAAAGAGGAAACCTCACAAGCCCCGGCAAGCGAGTGAGGTTTTATATCCAGTTGCTTAAACCGGCGGAGGGAATCTATTTCAAGCATGTATTCGGGTAAACCTGTAAATGAATATGATTACCACGTCCGACGTCATGCTCAATAGCAATTTTCATTTTAGGACGATCGGGATCGTAAATCAGCAAGCCATTCACCCAGTCAACAATCGCCTGGACTTCGCTTGTCTTCAAATTCACTGTTCTCACATCCGCCCCGCGCCAATAACCATGAACTCCCTTATCACCCTGTCTGAATAATGACGTAATCACCAGTATAACATTGTATTTCATAGCCATCATAGTAGTCATAGCTAATATAATAAGTGTCAACATCGGATTAAGTTCCCCTGAATTCCATTGTTGCTGAAGCTTTAATGTTTTGAAGTTAATCATTATCGCAACAGGCAGAATGCGATTGCATAGCCGTCCTTTTTGATAAACTTCTTCGTGATTTCCATCACTTTGAAGCGTCCGATTTGATCGCCTGGAACTGCTAATTCAGGAACTCGAACGTAAACCTGTCCGAGTAAAGCAACCAGTGACCATTCTTCAGGACGCTCCGAACGTTTAACATTAGGAATCGTACCATCATAATCAGGATTGATTTTACGAACTTTCCGTCCGTGTTCATTCAATTCCTTTTCGTAAAGCGGTTCACCGAAATCGCCTGTCAAGAATTTCTTGCCCCAGGTGAATGACGTATCACCAAGACGAACTCCGGCGGTTCCGGAAATTACACCTAACATATTGTCATAATTCTTGTCAGTAATTGGCATGATTTTTCTACCTTCAAGCCGTACAATCGTTCCAAGCGGAATCACACCTGTTTCAAAGTTTTCGAAATATTCAGCTAAATCAGGATAAGGTACACCTACAGTGAAAGCCGACCCTGTGAAACCGCCGTCGGCAGAATCAATTTCCCACTTACAATTAGCCAAATATTCCAAATCATCAATCGTAATCGTCCATTCACCTTGAGTCCAGCCAACATCTGTGCTAAATGTAACTGTTACACCGTCATCAAGATTTTGAGCACCACCAGTTATTGCAATAGGCGCACTCCAATCAGAATTTGCATCATAACCGGTTAATTTTCGCCAGATAAATTCAGTTTCAGATCCAGGAATATTATCAGATCCTGCTTTAATTTCATAAATCGGATGAGCATCTCCTAATGGAACGCCGGTGTAATCTCCACCAGATACCGCTGTACGTCCACCATTGCCGGCAGTTACAATTGCAATTGCCGGAACGTCTAAATCTGTATCGCCGGCAGTCCCACCCGTAATCGATCCACTGTTCCTATTACTACAATAGGTAGAAGCTAAAACCATTGCATAAATATCGTTGCAACTACTATCATGTGAATTTATTACACTGGATCCCTCCTTCAATGCTGCGCATTTACTGGACGATATAACAGACGAAATAGCACCCAGTGCATAGCTGTCTGAGCTTCCAATCACAACAGCTTTGTCACCTGCAACCCATGCTTTGTTTGATGCGATAATTGCTGCATCAGATGCATTATCTATATTAGCGTCTTTTGAAGCGCCTATTAACTGGCGAAAATCTGTAGTGCCTGAGTCGTTAGTACCGGAATCCTCAGATGCAATTATTGCACTGGACTTGCAATCCGCAGTCGAATTTTCCGATGCGAGAGATGCTGACAATTCAGCACTTGCAATACAAGTATCAGAGCCTAATATAACAGAATGATTACCAATTACATTTGAATCATTAGCGCCTAATATGCCTGAATCGTCTCCAGTTACATCACAGTTATTACACGCAAATATTGCAGATAAACCTCCAGATGCATGACAAGAATTACTTGCTCCGACAATAGCTCCATTAGCATCATTAGCACGGCAATTGGTACTTCCTCCAACACCAGCTCCGAAATCAGTTGTAACAACACCTGTATCGGCAACAGCCGCTATCCAAAAATCACATGCACCGGAGTCATTAAACCAATTTATCCAAGTATATATAATTCTGAATAACCAGTTTACATCCTGGCGAGGCGGATATTCGTTTCTGACAAAGCCCGTATTTTTTTTTGCTCCAATCGGTTCTACGACATTATTGACACCGGAAACTCCATCAACAATATTAGATATCGCCCATTCCGGAATCACGGTTGGTTTAGCCATTATACTATCCTTTCGCTTAAATATCCCTGTTCATCTCCAAAATCCAACTCTGTAAAGCCAAATCCCCGATCCGGATCTGTTGTATCATCATTTGCAAAAACAAACGCCGAGTCAACTAACAATTGATATTCTTTTACTAATTCTATCCTGACTCCGGCAGGCGCCATATCATCAACTAAATCTGCAAGTCCGTCAATTACTTCGCCGTTGAAGTGCATTTGAATTGCCGCCGGAACTAACTCCCAGAACCTCGTATAAGTTGATCCGGTCAATGAAATAATTGCCTGAATAAAATCATTAGGAGTCGGCAGCGCGCTATTTCGTGTAATTGCAGCTGCAATTTCAATACGATATAGAGCATCAGACAATCCGGCGCGCAAAACACCTACAATCGTTCCGATGTTATCAAGCTGGATTCCTTCCGCTGTCTTGAAATCTAACCGATCTGTCATTAAATCATCGGCAACATTTTCTACGTCCTGCACTGATTCGATAATTGCCTGAATAAAACCAATCAAATTATCGGCGTCTTTGAATTGACTTGCAAGGAATTCAAGACTGCGTGTAGAGTAATCGATTATCTTTGAACTTGGCATATTAGACCTTTATGGAGTTACGTCAGTAACTGAAATATCAACGAGTGCAAACGTTGCAATCTCGTTCGCGGCAATAGCAATATTAACAGTTACCGCACCACTTCCGTCCGGATTCAAAGTCAATGTCGTAACATCACCTACACCCTCAACAGAATAAATCGGAGTATAATATTTCTGGTAAATAACATCACCTCCAATTTCCTGCAAATCACCCATTGCCTTGATAGCTGCCTTGATAGCATCTTCACCGGTCGCAGGAAATATCTCCTCTAAATTCTGTTCAAATTCTACTACAACGGCAATCACTACCGGAGTCGGGCGAGAGAAATAAATAGTATGCTTATTGCCGTCAATATCAGTTATCTCTTCGTCTTCTCCTCCGAATGTTGCAATCCCAGCAGGTTTCAACTCCCAAATTTTTTCAGCAATGTCTAAATTAGTTCCACCTTCTACGACACACTCAAAAGATTTTGCAGGTCTGCCGTCGCCATCGACGATCATCGTGTCGTTTTCAACGACCAGACACGCCGTTACACCGTTGACCTCTTGCAATATCCGTGCTTGAATAGCTGGTACTGTTGCAGCTCCTATTATAGTTAATGAAGCCGTTCTCCGGATACGCAATTCAGAGTCTGTTTCGATATCCCGTCCGGTCGTTTCAGCTACAAAATTTGTGCAAACAGTAAATCCACTAACAGGTGTTTCAATTTCAGTCAACGTCCCGATAGCAACTTCAATAGGACCGGAATCTAATGCCTGAAATAGCGCCGGTGAATACCGGTAATCAACAGTTAAATTCACAAGATTTTCAATCAGCAGATAATCTTCGTAATTATCCACATCAATAATTAAATAATTTGCCTCAGCAGTGAAAGTCAACCCTGATAGTATTTCAGCCGCAACAGCAGCGTCAAGCAAGACAATCAAGGCAGCTACAACGTCAGGACGTGATTGCGCTCCTCCTAAAGTTGTTACATAGGTTGCGCCATTAATGTCAATACTTACATCTAATTCGGCAGTCGGAGTTAATTGTATCTTAACAGTACGCTCAATTGTAATTTCACGAGCTGCTGTTGTTTCAAATATATCACCAGTGTCGTCAACTGATACCTGCGTTCCTGCCGGCACGTTCGTTCCTTCAGCTCCGCGGAGCGCGCCGATGACAGTTGATTTAACCGCTGCGAGCCGATAAATTCCTGTCAAAGCACAGACATTGTCGAGTGCAAACCCATCCGCCGATGCAGGATACTGCGAATAAAACAGCTCTTCAAGACGTTCCCAGACATCTTCAATCGACGGTGCAAGTGCAATGATCATTTGACCAAAAACGGAATCTGGATTTGTGTTTATTAATCCGAACTCAGCCTTTAGGGCAAATTTCATCTCTGCTTTAATCTGGTCAAGAGTTTTTGATTCAAATCCGCTTACTGTTAAACCTGCCATTATATACTCCCTGATACGATTCCGAACGTGGTATTAACCAGAAAGGTCACACTGACAGTTCTGGCACTTGCGTCATAGTCCAAATCAAACTCCAAAAGCTCATTAACATCCGGCACACCCATAATTGCTGTTTTAAAAATAGCGGAAACTTCAGGAATGTCCGGATTTTTCACGAACACATTTTCAAAATACGGAATCCCGAATGTAATATCAAGCGGATATTCACCTTTGAAAAACTGTAAGGTAATATCAACATTTTGCGATACTTGATATTCATCTTCGATTAGCACAAGATCATTATTCTCTATATTCAGATCGTGTGAATCATCAAGTTGTAGGTCTATCATGTGATCGATCCTTTAATTGCTGTGATCTTGGCTTTAACAACTTCAAGCAATGCTATTGAAGCGGGTGTAACCACTCCTGCGGCTATAGTAATCGCTTGAATCTCACCAATCAAATCCTCAATCAGTGCCAGTAGTTCATTAGTTGAATTCCCCAGGGCAACCTTGCCTCCTGTCTGAAGCTTCAATTTCGCATCACCATTCATCAAGGTTACATCGTCATTATTATCCGCCTGGCTTGTTTCAGTGAATGGATCTAGTCCGACAATAGCTATGGCATCGGATAAATCAAACCGCCGTGGATCATCTGGAGTAACAACACCGCCTTTTGAAAGCCATTTATCTATCGAACGTTCTGCAAAAACGAGTAGGACCCCATCGCCTGGATTAACCGGAAATGTTAAACCAACCGATCCGATAGCCGGAAACATAACCGGAACATCGATAATGACAGGCATATCAATTTCTTGATTATCGCTATAGACATCGCGCAAAAGCGGCAACACACTGGCTTTCTGCGTTGTATAATCATAGCTCCCGATCCGTCCGGGAAGACAAGTGTGCATTCCTGAAATTACGGATTTGATAGCGCTGAAAATTATGTCGGAAAAATCTGCCATTATAAACCTGTTACTTGTACTATGGTTTGCCAATCAGAACCGAATGTATCACCGAAATGATCCACTTCTTCAATGCGGAACAATCCGTTTACATCATTACTCGTTATATTTAATCGTCCACCAGGTTCAATTTCCGGATTAACAAGTGATCTAACTCGCCAGCCTGAATCCCGTTTATTTAATGATAGTTCTCCCCGGGTATCATCAAGTGAGTCCGGCGATCCAAGCATTCCGTTAAGTTCAGAAACAGAGATCGGCGGAGTTAAATTCACGCCGCCTTTGAGGAGGAGTTGCGCTTCGCCGTTCTGAATTGACCATTCAACACCAATTCTATCGGTTAATTTACTCAACCATTCCCTTGCCGATCCAACCAGGGAAAGTCCATGTAGATATTTAGCGTCTGTAAATGGCGCGTGTTGACGAGGTGGAAATGAAAATGCATCAAGTATTTCACCTATTATCTGCAACACACCGACGCCATTTCCGTAGCTTCTTTGACCGCGTATCTCGCGCAATTTCAATCCGCCATCATCACATTGAAGTTTTGTAACTATGTCCGTCCCGGTATTCACTCGACTAATTTTCTGGATATCGCCTTTGAAAAGAAGCTTTTCACCCGCGCCGTCAGTATACCCTGCATTTAATATCAAATCATCTTCGACTGCAATTTTATCAAATGCTCTCTTACTTAGATTATAAATGTTTACACGAGCCGAATTACTGAACGTCGAGAGTGTTTTCTTGATGCTGAATACAATCTTTAAGCCGCTAATATTTAATGGACCGCCGAGCTTAGTTGTAATCACAACCGACGCTGACCTGTTGAAATTAGGCATTATAACTCATCTTCAAGAACGTAAATGAGCTGCAATGTACCCTCTGAAAGCGACAATTTTTCAATCGATTTAACAACGCCACTGGGATCGGTTACGAAAAGATTTCCGGGGGGGAGTTCAAAATCTGCATAACTTGCAATCATTTCATAATTCAAAACAATCCGGATGCTCGAAGCGATAATAGTTCCGTCATTTTCAAAAATTCGCATACTCCAGAATTCACCGCGGTGATTCCATTTGAAGCGCAATCTATATGGGACATCATCAAGCGTGATCGTTTCAGTAAAGTCTGGGAATTCCTTGAATGGAATTACTCTCATTATAGCAACTCATTTGTAATACGCCTTGTCATATCAGGTGAAGCATCTCTAAGTCCCTGCATACCTATATTGACATTTGACGGTGCAATATCCTGAATATGCGAATCAGTTGACAGATCGCTCGTCGGGATCTCACCAGTTTCTAATATTGAAGCTGTTTTTTTTATTTGTTTGAATTCTGCACTGAACTGAAGTGACTGCCCGGTCCGCCTGTCTCTCGGAATAGAAAGCCGGTACATAATCATATCAGAATAAACTTTTAAGCCTGAAACGACATCTATAACGTCTTTATTATTCCGAATTTCTATAAGTTTATCGAGTGCTGTCTGTATCAGATCATTGCCAAGAATAGTATTCAAGTTAAGAAGCTGAATCGGTGTTTGTGTTATGAATGCACGCATTGTTAATCTGATAGGATTTAAAGTAACATGATCGGAAATACTCTCTCCGCTTTCAATCGGATATTCAGTAACCTCTGAATCGTAATTGTGCTGTTCTTCGAGAACAGCATCAAGTTCCAATGACCCGATTTTGCCTATACGTTTCGGTCCAAATAAAAACGTTACTATTCCCATTATTTAGCTCCGGCAAAGTCGTTTTGTAATTTGCTGAGTGAAGAATCCATTGCTGCTTCAACAGCACGTGCAACACCTTCAACCACCTCTCCAGCCATTAAACTCGTTCCGCCTCCATTAAGATTAACAGTCGTTTCGTTATTTACTGTAATAGATGGGTTGCTTGCTTGGTGTAGAAAAGTACCCGGTATCAGTGATCGCCCCATCAGAACTTTCAGTGCGTCGCTTCCCGGTATCTTGCTGGTAGAGACATTGGAGGGCTCTATTCCGGCAGCCTGACCTAAAGTCGGATTAGCTAATGTATGAGCAAGTACACCTAAGCCCACAAGCCCGGTAACTAAAGCGGCAAATGCAAGTACTCCCGGATGTGCCATCATCACGCCGATTGCTGATGTTAAGCTTCCCAAAGCCCAAATAGCTATCGGAACACCGGCGGCAAACAATGCAATATTGGTTACGAGTTTAAGCACTTCCGGATTCGTTTTAGCAAGTTCACGAGTAAAATTAGTCAGTTTTTTCACAAACTTAGTTGTGTCATCTAATAGTCCTGCATCGCCGATTGCAATAGCCAACTCACCATAAGCTGATGTCAACGCCAATATCTCGCCCTTTAATCCTTTCATCCGTGCTTCTTGTTGTTTGAGTGCAATATCATCGGCAAAATCTTTAAGTGTTATTGCAAGCTCCTTTAATTTATCAATACCTTGATCCATCAAAATAGTCATGCTTGTAGATGCGCGAATACCAAATATCCTACTAAGATCAAGAGGAGAAGCTTTTGCGTCCTGAAGATCTTGCAATATATCTACAATATTCCTAAGCTTTTCCTTACCATCCTTACCCATTTCATGAGTAGCTACGTTCAACTTTTCAAAAACAGCTATTGCCTTTTCGCCTGGATCAAGTAATCTTTTTAATGCCATTCGTAATCCAGTTCCCGCCATTGACGCTTGGATACCAGCATCACCCACGAGTCCCAGCATTGCCGCTGTCTGCTCTAATGAGACACCGAGTGCTTTTGCGTCAGGAGCTGCAAATTTTAACGCTTCTGCCATCTGTGAGACATTTGTATTTGTTGAAGATGCAGCAAGAGCAAGAACGTCTGAGGCATGACCAGCTTCAGAGGATTCAAGTCCGAATGCCTTCATGATATTTGAAAGTTGATCGGCGGTTGTGGCGAGATCTTGCCCGGCTGCACCAGCGAGATTTAATACTGATGGCATAGCCGCAAGGATTTCATTAACCTCAAAACCAGATTGAGCCAGAAAACCCATTCCATCAGCAGCTTCTTTAGCAGAAAAGGCAGTTGTAGCTCCAAGATCACGAGCCTGTTGACGGAGTTTCTTAAACTCCTCGCCCGTTGCACTCGTCAAAACCTGAACACGGTTCATTGAAGCTTCAAAATCACCCGCAATTTTTAAGATGCTAATACCAAAACCAACAATAGGCGCAGTTAATGCCATTGACATTGTGCGTCCTATCTTTTGCATCTTCGAGCCGAGCTGTCTGGCAGCTTTTGAAGCACGAGCCATAGCCCTTTTATCGACTTTAAACCCGACGAGTGATATAAGTTCCCGAACGATCATGAGGTTTGTTTGTCCTGCTGTCTAATTGCATCTTCAATATCTGCCCGCATATCTAAAAGCGCATTTGCTCGAAAAGCATCGTCGAGCGTCCAGGCTGTTTCGAGTTCCTGCAAAGTTGCGGTATTCGACAAGACTAAGCGCCAGATAATAGATTCATCTTCAAGCTCTGGTTTTAGCTTTCCGAACGATCCTGCGGTTGTTTCGCCGGACTGACGACACTTGAGAACTTGCTTGTCAGGCTCCCAATATTTAGGTTCTCGAAAAAAGAGCCGTAGTTCACCTCTAAGATGAACGCAATAATTTTATATAGCAGCCCATAATCACCGGCGAATTCCATATCGAAAAGGGAGTCGGTAATTTCTTTATCGTCGAGTCGGGTTCCCTGCATCAGTTCTTTAACTATGAAATCAACCGTTGCATCATTACCCATGCTGTCAACGAGTTGACCGACAGCATACGCAAGAACTTTCGAATCAAAGTCAACTTCAAGTCCACCTTGAAGGATCCCGGTTGCACTCGCAAGCCCTGGAGCTACCATTTTCAGAAGACGGAGTTTAATCTTCAATCCCTTACGTGCAGGGAATTGAGTTACCGAGACGCTCCGCTCGTCAATTTGTTTGGTTTTAGTTTCTATCATAATTTAACTAGAAAAGGGATTTCCACCCTCGAACATATTTAATGATGCAAGATCGAGAATCCATTCTCTGTTTTCAACATCTTTACTGTACGAAGCATCAGGAAATTTCTTAATCCAACCCTCTCCGGACATCAAAATCGTCAATGTTCCAATTTCCTTAACCAAAACGGGAACGATCCCGGCGTTTGAGGTCTCGTCTAAAAGCGCAATAGCAGACAAGATATCGTTCGACATCGAAGTCTGCATCAACGTCAAAGTAAGAGTGCCGGATCGATTGTTCGATTTAGCTCTTGAAACCTCACCGTCAGCGCCTGATACTTTTGTAAAAGCATCTTCATCCCGCGCAACCATCACAAAAGTTCCATCAGCATAGCCGCTCATTGGCACACCGCCGATTGAAATAATGACGTTCGCCGGATCAAATGTTCTTACTGCCATAATTTATTCTCCTTTTAAACGGTTACAATACCGGCTATTCCAACATGATGAATCGCTCCAGCAAGTGTAGCCTGGAATATTATGTCAGGAAGGTTGCGTGCGATTTTATTTGCACTTGAAACGTCCGCAGCTAATGGAACTGTTACCGTATAAGCTGGTGTCAAAGCAATCAATCCTCTCGCAATACCCAAATCAAGTATTGCCCTTACATCGGCTTCAATGACGGCTATACCTGCATCAATGAACGGAATCTTCGGACTATTGACAAGATGACCGAAAATCTTTTCCATCATACGTGCCTGAAGCCAATCAATTCCACGTATAATATCAATATATTCACCAGAAGCAACCTTGCCCTCTTCGGTCATGTCAACGCCGCCTACCTCGTGATAAATGTTGCAGTTCTTTGCCAAAGCATTCGTGCGTTGTGCTGAAGTCAATGTCGTTGCAACAATCCCGGTTAATGTCTTAAACATCCATGTTGCTGAACCGGGATCTGTGGGAAGCATTTTTCCGAACCATGCAAATTCAGGATCAATCGTCGCGGCAAGTTCATTAAACATTGAAAGCGTTCGATCATAATTCAATGTTTCAAGCTGTCCTGCAATATCCGCGGATCCAGTTCCGAGGATGTCTGTGTCAGAAGATGCAAGCCCAAACAGTTTCTTCTGCGTTTCAATCCAAGCCGCCACGAGCAATATATTGGCGTCTGTACGACTTTCAATCGCTAAAGCATACCAATCATCAGACTCCTCTACAATCTTCGCCAAGGCTTGCGTATAGCTTTCACCATCGATCCTGGCAACGATCAAAGTGGCTTGAGATGCACCGAGTGTTATTGCTTCATCAGTGACAATAATATTGAACCCGGATGCGCCGGTAATTGTCAGAGTGTTCTTGAATCCGACAGTTCCAACATCCGAGGCAACGCAAGTTGTGACAGATGTCAATGCCTGAATAACTGCAGCAATAGCGGTCATCGTTGTGGATTCGTCTGAATTCCACGTCAAACCCGCTCCGGCAAGTGCAACGCCGTTAATATCCGCACCGAAAACATTATCAGTAACCAACGTAGCATCCAGTGTGATCGTAACCACATCGACGAGAGCTGAATTTTTACGACCTATGGCAACGCTTGAAGGAGCGATAGGTTGCGCAAAGCATTCACTCGCGGCAATGTATTCCGGATCGGTTTCAGCGTAATCAACAGCAACTTCAACCAATGAAGCGTAGAACCGGATACGAGCCGCTGCGGTCCGGGAAATTGTCGCTTCAGCTTCCGAACCGGGAACCGTATTGACCACAATAGCAGAATTAACAGTAACAGAAAGATCGACTTTGCCGGTCACTGTAATGATGTTATCAGGAGTTCCTGTAATAACCGCACTTTCGACGTTCGCAACTGATTGAATAGCATCAGCAATCAGTTGTAATGTCGTGTCGTTATCGCTGTTGAATAAGATGCCAGAGAGCGCAGTTCCATTTATCTTTACAGTTGTAGTATCATTCGCAACCAGGTCGGCATCGAATATAATTACAACAACGTCCTTTGTCGGCAATACATCAGATTCACCGAGAAAAAGAGGAACTCCGAATCCCGCTTTTGAAACGCTCTGCGTTTCCCTGGAAATCGTTACCTCTACAATATCAGAAATCGGCATGAGTACCTCTATATAAATTGTTTAACTTTTTTCTTATCATTTTTCGAAAGTTCCTTTTGGATTTAATCGTCTTCATTCATTCCGTTAGCAATCTCTTTCGCTGCCATAGCTACAAATGACCAGAAAGAGCCTGACTGCATATGGTTTTCAATGGATTCCCACTTAGTCAATCCAAATTTGCGACGACCGTATTGTGAAATCTTACGACCGATAAACCTGAATATTGGTATCCAATACTGATTAGAAATAACTGTTACAATCGTTCCGGAGCCTGTAATAAATGCTATAATCTCAAGTGCAACTTTTGCAATCGGATTATCAACATAGACAGCGCCTGCGATTGATACACCTGTAATGGCGAGCCATTTCAGACTACCTGTGATTTTCTGTAAAAATAAAGTCATCTATTTATTTTCCGCTTTAGCTTTAATGTATCCAGTTAGCAATGCAATCTGTTTTCCATTTTCTTGAATCATAACAGCATTTTGAGTAATTACTGTTTTTAAATCATCAACAGAGCTTTCGCTCGCACGAGTATTCAGGAACGTAATCAGCATAATAGTAATTACTAAAAGAATTGAACTAAGCCATTTTTCAAAAAATTTATTCATCAGAGCTCCTCCTTTGTTTCAGGAAACCAATCTTTGGGCAGATCGACGATTCGATTAAGCTCAGACTCCGTCAGATATTTTTCAATCCTGGCTTCATCTAAATCTGAGCCGATTATAAAAGCAAATTTCCCATTAACCGGGTGAACTTTTGACTGAGACCATTCAATCTGATTCGCTCCATCTTCCAGCATTTCATGATGAATGTGATCCTCAAACTTCTTCCACTCTGTCATGTTTGTACAAATTATCGCTCTCATAATATTCCTAATATATGTTATACTTTCTGTTGAAATATCTATGCAGTGATGCTATCTCGCTATCTGTCAAAGCTCTGTTAAAAGCACAATCACCTATAAAATCCCACTGTGCATGACGGCTGCTAACACCACCAAAACCCATAATACTTGCTCCAGAGGTATTCATCGCTCCTGTAAAACCATCTGAAAATGATAATGCCACACCATTTCTCCAAAACTCTACGTTTGCACTGGAATAATTTGTCCCTAAACACCTTGCTGTATAAATAACAGGAACATTGTTTAAAGTAAGTCCATTAAATCTTGCTATACCATCCGTAATACTAGTAGATGCTCCGATACCTGGCTTATTGGCGGTGGATGTTTGTATAAAGGGACCAATCTTAAGACCCCTTGTAGTTCCTAACCGAAGCCAAGCATCATAATTTCCTATTCCTCGCTGTATGCCTACAACCATTACAGTTCTTGGTCCCGATCCGCTAATTACAGTGGAACCATGCGTAAGTTGGTCACCAGTAGCATCATCAACACCGTCAAATCTTATAACAGGTAAACCATTTTGTATATTATCAATCCACTGTGGCTGTTTATTTCCAGTGCCTTGTGCGAAAGTATGGGCTCCCAAACTTAAATCAGGTAAAGACGAAACAAAGTTGCTTCCATCCTTTACAATACCCTCCTGATCAGCCTCTCGATAAAGCAAAAGATTAGGAACATCAAGGGGAGAGAATTTATCAAGCCCAAACGGACTTACGCCGAATGGCTTCAACCCTGCTTTACGTGTTGCATAATCAAGCATTATCGAACAATCACCTTACCAATTACCTTACCCGCACCGCCCGCACCATTCGCAAAATTCAACCTGAATCCATCACCAGGGAGCGGATTATTTGCCGGCAAACTATTCTCAGCCGCTTGATTTAACGACCATTGAGCTGTATCACCTAAAGATGAAATGTCAAGAGCGGCTTCAAGTGTTATTGCTGCGCTGTTTGCCGGAACTGTCCAGACTTCAACATCAGCTGTTCTGACAATCACCGCAACAGCCTCAGATCCTGGAGTGCCAGTATTCGTAACTATTACCGAATCAATAACGACATCAAGCTCCGATTTCGCTGTCACTGTGATGACGTGGTTATTTGGAGGAGTCCCTGAAACCACAACAGCTTCAACATTCGCATGAGCCAGAATAGCCGCTGCGATATTGTCAACCGTTGTATCATTATCAGTATCCCAAGGCACATTTGAAAGTGGAGTGCCGTTAATTGTAACTACAGTTCCGTCATCAGTAACCAAGTCAATATCAAATGTACTTACAACACTATCCTTCAAATCAAGTACCAGGGACTGAATGGTCGCTGTGAAATCGTCAAGAAATGTCCCGGACGTGAGTTCACTGACTTCAAGCGCAAGCGTGTATATCCCGCCCAAAATTAACGAACGGATGTCAATATCAACATCGACATCACCGGCATCCGGCACAGTAGCTTCAGCAATCGGAATAACCTGACGAGCTAATCCGGTTTGAATTGAATTAGTATTGATGATCTCAGCTTCAACCGGAAATCCAGACGCGTCAACTGTAACAGTATTGTTAACCTCTGTCTGCACGTTCCCCGAATCGTCAACTCCGATAAACTCAGTTCGATTATTAACGAAATCGAAACCAAGTATCATTATTCCGGCTTTCTGGAGAGTAGCTGTCAGCCCTTCACGCCATTGCCGTACAATTTTTTCAAAATCCATTTATAACTCCCTAAACTAAATATTCGTGAAGTCCGATGTAAAAATCCATTGTAGCTGTATCTTGTCCCGGACACTTACAACGCGCCCAAGCTTTTGTTCCAGCAGCTATACGCTCACAAGAGATTAATACATTATCCGCCCTGACTTTATTTCCTCCTGGTGTGTAAACCTCTTCAGTAAAATCACCAGCTGAAAGCCCATCCGCGCCGGTCGCACCAAATGCAATCTGCATAATGTATGTTTCATCGCGTTCAACAGTTGGAAATTGAAGTTTGTGAAGATCGAAAAACGGCATTGCCAGCACAACAGGCGTATCTGAACTGCCGAGAATTTGAACCCACGATCCCCAATCATTATTTCCTGCATCAATCTGAAATGCGCTGACTGCATCGCCGGCTCTATCTGCGACATGAATTTCTAAATTCGGAGTCACGGCAACGCCAAACCAGCGAGCGTAATAATGAAGATGACGCTCGATTATTACAGTTTGCGCAAGAATCGCAGATCGCTCAGTTACAGCAGCAAGCTCCGCAGTCACAAGCTGTTTCAAATATGCTATTGCCGTATCAACATCAGTTACTACGCCAGATGCAGCAGCATCGTCAAGTGCGCCAAGTATTGATGCTATTAATTTCGATAATGCAATAGTTGAAGTCCCT